>OGIE01000782.1_pt1 | contig 46979 bp, 38 predicted proteins | sample 1571581 | NCBI WGS metagenome assembly OGIE01 (sample SAMEA2582021, study PRJEB24529) | metagenome | biome: Human gut stool | place: China | collected 2011 | reverse complement strand
AGATGACTCCCACCTCTTCAGGTGGCGAGGAGCAAATTAGTATCAGTGGTGGGAGCGGGTCTCCCATCTGATATAGCCTCCGGCAGGATTGCTTAAGATGCGCAAAAGAAATATGTCATGCTTTGCATGACGCGCATCTCGCAACAAGAATGCAGAGGCATTCTTGAAAATATGCGATATAAATTATGAAAGGGAATCTAGTATGAAAACGATTTTAGATTTGATCGTGGAAGAACTGAAACCGGCGTTTACCGGCTGCGGGTACGATGAGAAGTACATCCGCGTAACGGTATCAAACCGCCCGGATCTCTGCGAGTATCAGTGTAACGGCGCGATGGCAGCTGCCAAAGCGTATAAAAAGAAACCGATCGATATTGCCAATGAGGTGGTGGAAAAGACAGCCGGAAGCAAGATGTTTTCTGAGATCAACGCCGTGATGCCTGGGTTTATCAATATCCGCCTGAATCCGTGCTACCTGGCATCCTATGTACAGCAGGTGGCAGAGGATGAAAAGTTGGGACTCAACGCAGCTGAGAAGCCGGAGACGATCATCATTGATTACGGCGGAGCCAATGTAGCAAAACCACTGCATGTCGGACACTTACGTTCCGCGGTCATCGGAGAGAGCATCAAGCGCATCAGCCGCTATATGGGACACCATGTCATCAGCGATGTGCATCTGGGTGACTGGGGATTGCAGATGGGACTGATCATCGAGGAGCTGCATGACCGTCAGCCGGATCTGGTATATTTTGACCCGGATTATACCGGCGAGTATCCGTCGGAGCCGCCGTTTACGATTTCCGAGCTGGAGGATATCTATCCGGCAGCGAGCGCGAAATCCAAGGTAGATGCGGCATTCCGTGAGCGGGCACAGCAAGCAACCTTCAAACTGCAGAGTGGCTATGCACCGTTCCATGCGATCTGGAAGCACATCATGAACGTGTCCTTGAAGGATCTGAAAAAAAACTATGGCAATTTAAATGTATCGTTCGACCTCTGGAAGGGCGAGAGCGATGCGCAGCCATATATTCCGGGACTGATCGAGGATTTACAGAAAAAAGGTCTCGCCTATGAGAGCGATGGCGCGCTGGTTGTCGATATCGCACAGGAAGGGGATGCGAAGGAATATCCGCCTTGTATCGTCCGCAAATCCGATGGTGCGGCGCTGTATGCGACTTCCGATCTGGCGACGATCATCGAACGTGAGCAGGATTTCCATCCGGACCGCTACATTTACGTCGTAGACAAGCGCCAGGAGCTTCATTTTATCCAGGTATTCCGTGTGGCGAAGAAGGCGGGCATCGTCAAAGAAGATACGCCGATGATCTTCTTGGGCTTCGGTACGATGAACGGCAAGGACGGTGGTCCGTTCAAGACACGTGAGGGCGGTGTTATGCGTCTGGAGCACCTGATCAAGAATATCGATGAGAAGGTATATGAGAAGATTCAGGAGAAGCAGAAAGTTCCGGCGGACGAGATGACACGCACGGCGGAGATTGTCGGTCTGGCGGCACTTAAATATGCCGATCTTTCGAATCAGGCGACCAAAGATTACATTTTCGATGTAGACCGCTTTATTTCCTTCGAGGGAAATACAGGTCCACATATCCAGTATATGATCGTCCGCATCAAGTCCATTCTGGAGAAATACAAGGAACTGCGCGGTGCGGATGCTAAAGTGGTTCCGATCCGTCCGGCTGAGAGCGAGACAGAGAAAGCACTTCAGATGGCGCTCTGCCGTTTCGGCGAGGTGACAGAATCTGCATTCTACGAGACGGCGCCGCATAAGCTCTGCCAATACATGGCGGCAGTGGCGGATGCGTTTAATGCATTCTATCTGGAAAATAAGATCCTCTCCGAGGAGGACGCAGCGAAGCAGGCAGCCTTTATCAGCCTGATCACGCTGACCAAGCGGGTGCTGGATACCTGTATGGATCTGCTCGGAATGGAATCGCCGGAACACATGTAATCTGTAATATGGAGGAATCCTCATGAAAATAATAAAAATGTCCGTAGATACCTTCTGGAAGGGCGAAGTACGGGTACAGGGACAGATTGAGGATGAGACAAAGGTATATCAGACAAGAATTTTTATCAAGGGTAGTCAGATCTATGACTACTCTTGTTCTTGTGCGGAGGGAAATTCATTCCGGGGTCCCTGCGTGCATGCAAAAGCGCTTCAGGAGGCGTTTGCCCGCCAGCAGAAAGCCGAGCATACACCGCCGGTTTCGACTTCGCCGGAGATCCGGATGATGATCCGGGAGTACACGAACCGGGAAGTAGCGCGGATTCTGGGCGAGGAAGAGCGGGAACCGGTCTATCTGCATCCCTATTTACAGATCCGGCGCGGCGAAGTGCTTTTGGAGGCACGGATCGGACGGGAAAAACGGTATATTGTGAAAAACCTGCTGGAATTTGCACAGGCGGTTCACAGCGGAAAACGGGTGGAATACGGAAAAGGCATGGCGTTTGAACACGTCCCGTCTGCCTTTGCGCCGGAAAGCCGCCCATTTTTAGATCTTCTGCTGGAGGAGGCGGACGCCTACATACGCCATTATGAGGAGATGCGCGGTCATGCGGGGCTGCCGCTTCCGGTGATGCGGGCGTTAACGCTGGGATCTGCAGCGAGGGATCGGCTGTTTGATCTTTTAGAGGGAAAAGAAGTCCAGACGGAGGACGAGAAAGGTGCTGAACGTGTGTGCCGGGTTGAGCGTAAGGATCCGCGTTTCCCGGTGGAGGTGGAAGCAAGGGGCGATGGAATTGCGGTTACGGTTCCATCGGCTCTAACTTCGTTCCGGGGAGAACAGCGTCTGTATGTGGCAGATGGATTGCATCTGTTTGGATGCAGTGAACTGTATACAGAAACGATGGGCGTTTTTCTGGAGCAGATGGAACAGGGCGGAAGAGAGTGCGGAAGCCGGAAAGAGAAGCGGGAGCTGCTGGTTGGAAGCCGGGATATTCCGCTCTTTTATGCGCGTGTGCTGGAAGGCATGGAGGCACTTGGGATCTTGCAGAGCCCGGAGATCGATTGGGAGAAATACCGCCCAGAGGCGTTGAAAGCCCGGTTTGAGTTTGACAGTGATTCGCCGGACGAGCTGCGTCTGCGTCCGACGCTTTCCTACGGAGATTTTACGTTTTCGCCGCTGGCGGACGAGCATGTTCCGCGGGAGATCTGCCGGGATGTACCGGCGGAATTTTATATCAGCCGCCTGATCACGCGATACTTCTCTTACTGGGAGGATGAGAGCGGCGAGCTGGTGATCCGCGGGGATGAAGAAGCGCTGTACCAGGTTCTGAGCGAGGGAATGCCGCAGTTTCAGGAGGTGGGAGAGGTATGGCTGTCAGAGTCTGTCCGCCATCTGCGCGTCCTGCCCCCGCCGGAAGTGTCGATGGGGGTTTCTCTTGGAGGCGGCTGGCTGGATCTGAAGATTGAGACGGCGGGAATCGACCCGGCGGAGCTTTTGCAGGTACTCAGTGAATACCGCCAAAAAAAGAAATATTACCGCATGAAAAATGGCGAATTTTTGCAGCTCTCGGGCGGCGGTCTGCAGGCGCTTGACAGCCTGACTGCGGATCTGGGACTGACAAAGAGTGAATTTCAGGCGGGGGAGGCGAAGATACCTGCCTACCGTGCTTTTTATCTGGACAGTCTCTCGGGCGACGGCAGGATGAAACTGTTTCAGCGGGATGAAGCCTACGGGATGATGGTGCGCGATCTAAAAACGGCGCAGAGTGTCAGCTATGCGGTTCCGGCGGTGCTGGAAAAGACGCTGCGGGAATATCAGAAGATCGGATATACGTGGATGCGGACGTTGGCGCGGTATCATTTCGGCGGGATCCTGGCAGATGATATGGGACTGGGAAAAACGCTGCAGGTGATTGCGCTTCTGACAGCATTTTATCAGGAAAAAACCGAGCAGAAAGCGGCTGGAAATGAAGGCAGTGGGTCAGAATTACCTCTTCCGTCTTTGATCGTCTGCCCGGCGTCGCTCGTCTACAACTGGGGACAGGAATTTGCCCGGTTTTCGCCGGAGATCCGCGTGCTTCTGATTGCAGGGACGGCGAAAGAACGGCAGGAACAGCTGGAGGAGCAGATGCGGATGGAGGCGTCTGAGGGGGCGCAGGTGATCATCACGTCCTATGATCTGTTGAAACGGGATCGGGAGGCGTATCTGGGACGCACGTTTGAATATGAGATTATTGACGAGGCGCAGGTCATTAAAAATGCAAAGACACAGGGCGCGAAGGCGGTAAAGGAGATTTCGGCGAATGCCCGTTTCGCTCTGACGGGAACGCCGGTGGAAAACCGGCTCAGCGAGCTTTGGAGCATTTTTGATTTCCTGATGCCGGGATTTTTATACAGTTACCGGAAGTTCCGTGAGCGGTATGAGCTGCCGATCGTGAAAAATCAGGATCCGGAAGCATTGACGGCACTGCGGCGGATGACGGGACCGTTTGTCCTGCGCCGCTTGAAAAAGGATGTGCTGCGGGAGCTTCCGACCAAGGAAGAGAGGATCGTTTATTCGGCGGCGTCGGGGCGGCAGCAGAAGCTTTATACGGCGTCGGCGTTGAAACTGAAAGAGGCGCTGGCTGGCGGCGCGTGGTCGGGTAATGGAAAATTGGAAGTGCTTTCCCAGCTCATGCGGCTGCGCCAGATCTGCTGCGATCCGGCACTCTGTTTTGAAGATTATACGGGGGAATCGGCGAAGCTGGAGACCTGTGTTTCGCTGATCGCATCGGCGTCTGCGGCGGGACATAAGATCCTGCTCTTTTCCCAGTTTGCCTCGATGCTGGAGCGGATTCGGGAACGCCTTTTACAAGAGGGCATTTCGTCCCATCTTCTGGTCGGCGCGACCCCGAAGGAAGAACGCAGCCGGATGGTGCAGGCGTTTGCCTCGGATGAGGTTCCGGTGTTCCTTATTTCCCTGAAAGCCGGGGGAACGGGACTCAACCTGACGGCGGCGGATATCGTGATTCATTACGATCCGTGGTGGAATGTGGCAGCGCAGAACCAGGCGACCGACCGCGCGTACCGGATTGGGCAGGAAAAGCCGGTCACGGTATACAAATTGATCTTAAAGGATACGATAGAAGAAAATCTTTTGAAGCTGCAGAATGCGAAACTTGCGCTGGCGGCGCAGGTGGTTTCAGAGGGAATGGTTTCACTGGGCGATTTGAGCCAGAATGAACTGATGGAGCTGTTTGAACAGAATCCATAAAAAAATTTGCAGAAATAACGGGCAGGAGGAAAAAGCGTGAAGCAATGGAAACGATACAAATCATATATACTGCCGTATAAGAGCGCCTTTATTCTGGGACCGCTCATGATGGTAACGGAGGTGCTGGGTGAGATTCTGCTGCCGAAATTTATGTCGATGATTATTAACCATGGCGTGGCGCAGAAAGACGGCGGATACATTCTCAAAATGGGACTTGTGATGGCGATTACCTCCTTTTTGATGGCGGCAGGCGGCATTCTGGGGGCATATTTTGCGGCGAAGGCGTCGATTTCCTTTACCAGTGATCTGCGTCGCGACTTATTTGCCAGAGTGCAGCAGTTTTCATTTAAAAATATCGATACGTTCAGTACGGGATCGCTGGTAACCCGTCTGACGAACGATATCCAGCAGGTACAGAACCTGATTATGATGGGACTTCGGATGATGCTGCGCGCGCCGGGCATGTTCCTGGGGGCGCTTGTGATGGCGTTCTGGATGAATGCGGAACTTGCAGCTGTCATTCTGGTGGTGATTCCGCTTCTGACGGCAGCGATCGTCTGGATCCTGCGGACTGCCTACCCGCGGTTTACGACCATGCAGAAAGCGCTGGATACGCTCAATAGCGGCATCCAGGAGGTGCTGACGAACGTGCGGGTGGTGAAATCCTTTGTGCGGGAAGACTACGAGGAAAAGCGGTTTGCCGCTACGAACCGGGATCTCAAGGAGGCAGGGCTGCGGGCGCTGAAGATCGTGATTGCGACGATGCCAGTCATGATGTTTGCGATGAATGTGACGACACTGGCAGTTGTCTGGTTCGGCGGAAACCTGATTATCGGCGGACGGATGGCGGTCGGGGATCTGACGGCATTTACGACCTACATTGTACAGATTCTGATGTCACTTATGATGCTCTCAATGGTATTTTTGCAGAGTTCCCGCGCGATGGCGTCCATCCGGCGAATCGATGAGGTGCTGGATGAGCCGATTGATCTGAGCGATGAAAATGCATCACAGAAGGACCGGAAGGTTGAGAAAGGACGCGTGGAATTTAAGGATGTTTCCTTTTCCTACCGCGAAGGCGGTGAGCCGGTTCTATCTCACATCAGCCTGACGGCAGAGCCGGGGGAGACGATCGGCATCCTCGGTGCGACCGGAAGTGGAAAAACGTCGCTGGTACAGCTGATTCCCCGCCTCTATGATGTGACAGAGGGGAGTGTGCGGGTGGATGGTATCGATGTGCGGGAGTATTCCCTGAAAAATCTCCGGGACGGCGTTGGCATGGTTTTACAGAAAAACGTCCTGTTTTCCGGCACGATCGAGGAAAACCTGCGCTGGGGTGATGAGACGGCGACGGAGGAAGAAGTGCGGCGGGCAGCAGTGTATGCGCAGGCAGATTCCTTTGTGAATTCGTTTGCCGAAGGCTACAAAACGGAGATGGGACAGGGCGGCGTCAATGTATCCGGCGGTCAGAAACAACGGCTGTGCATCGCAAGGGCACTCTTAAAGAAGCCGAAGATCCTGATTCTCGACGACAGCACCAGTGCGGTCGATACGGCAACGGAGGCGGCGATCCGGACGGCATTCCGGGAAGATTTGAAAGATACGACGAAATTTATTATCGCACAGCGGCTGAGTTCGCTGGAATACGCGGATCGGATTCTCGTCCTTGAGGACGGCAGGATTATCGGAGAGGGAACGCAGGAGAAGCTGCTGGCATCCTGTGAGGCGTACCGGGAGATCTATGAGACGCAATATGGAAAACGGGCAGACGGGGAGGGGATGGCATGATGGATGAAAAACAGATTGAAAGCCTGAAACGCCGATATGGCAGCCGCATAGCCGACGCGCCGAAACGCCGTCGGGGACCGGAACGGATGGCGGTCATGAAGGGCGGAAAGCCCAAGGCGGGCGGTCAGACGATGCTGCGCCTGCTTTCATACTTAAAACGCGACCGGATGGCGATGACAGCCGCCTTTTTCTGTGTGATCCTGGGGACGGTGACGAATCTGGCGGGCGCCTATATGCTGCGCCCGATCATCAACCGGTATATTGTGCCTTTAGATGGCAGCCGGGGCGATGTGGTGGGGCTGTTCCGTTCCCTGTGCGTGATGGGAGCGGTTTATTTAGTCAGCGTTGCCGCTTCCTATATGCAGTCGCGCATCATGCTGCAGGTGGCGCAAAACGCGCTGCAGCGGCTGCGGGAAGAGCTGTTTAACCATATGCAGACGCTTCCGCTCCGGTTTTATGATACCGGCAGCAACGGCGATCTGATGAGCCGTTTTACAAACGATGTGGATACGATCGGCATGATGCTCAGCAGTACACTGGTGCAGCTTTTATCCGGCGCACTCAGTATTGTGGGAACGCTGGTGCTGATGATTTACACGAACGTGTGGCTGACGGTGATTACGCTTGCCATGATGCCGGTGATGCTGCGTGCCGGTAAATTTGTTGCCGGACGGAGCCAGAAATATTTCTCTGCCCAGCAGGCGGCGCTTGGCGCGATGAACGGCTATATTGAGGAGACCGTGCAGGGGCAGAAGGTCGTCAAGGTATTCTGCCATGAGGAGATCGCAGAGGAAGAATTTGGATGGCTCAATGCGGATCTGAAAGAAAAACAGATCCGGGCGCAGTTTTTCGGCGGTGTGATGGGACCGGTCATGAACAATTTAAGCCAGTTAAATTATGGACTGACAGCCTGCATTGGCGGTCTGCTCTGTGTGTTCCGGAACTTTGATGTCGGTGGACTGACCGTATTTTTAGGTTTTTCGCGGCAATTTTCCAGACCGATCAACGAGCTTTCCATGCAGGTTGGAAACGTATTTTCGGCGCTGGCAGGCGCGGAGCGCGTGTTTGCAGTGCTGGATGCGGAACCGGAGGCGGCAGATGCGCCGGATGCGGTTTCGATCGCGCCGATCCGCGGTGAGGTGGTGCTTGACCATGTGACTTTCGGCTATGAGCCGGGGCAGGTGATTTTGAAGGATATTTCGCTCTATGCGAAGCCGGGACAGAAGATCGCCTTTGTCGGCTCGACGGGAGCCGGAAAAACGACGATCACGAATCTGATCAACCGTTTTTATGATATACAGGGCGGCTCGATCACGGTGGACGGCGTCGATGTCCGCCGGATGCACCGAAAGGAGCTGCGGGAAAATATCGCGATGGTTCTGCAGGATACGCATCTTTTTACCGGCACGGTACGGGAAAATATTCGATACGGGCGGCTGGATGCCACGGATGAAGAAGTTGTTGAGGCGGCAAAAACGGCATCGGCGCATTCCTTTATCATGCGTCTGCCGGATGGGTATGACACGATGCTGGAGGGCGACGGTGCAAACTTAAGCCAGGGACAGCGCCAGCTATTAAACATTGCGCGGGCAGCAGTTTCTAAAGCACCGATCCTGATTCTGGATGAGGCGACGAGTTCGGTCGATACGCGGACGGAGAAGCACATCGAGCACGGCATGGACCGGCTGATGGCGGACCGGACGACCTTTGTCATCGCCCACCGGCTTTCGACAGTCCGCAACGCCAATGCGATCATGGTGCTGGAGCACGGGCAGATCATTGAGCGCGGCGACCATGAAGATCTGCTGGCGCAGAAAGGGCGGTATTTTGAGCTGTATACCGGAATGAAGGAGCTGGAATAAGGCTTTCGTTGAGAATTAAATGAGAATTTGTTTCCTGTACGCGTGAACTCACCTATATTGAAAAACGGATGGATCTAGTGTATAATGGGAACACTTGAAATTTTTAAGTAAAATCGGATCGCGTAAGCTGGAAAATAGAGCCGGATCCGTGGCAAATTTTGTACCGTTAGGAGGAATATCTATGAGTATCCGAGTTGGAATTTTAGGATATGGAAATCTGGGACGCGGCGTGGAGTGTGCGATCCGCCAGAATCCGGATATGGAACTGAAAGCAGTATTTACACGGCGTGCGCCGGAAACGGTCAAGATCCTGACCGAGGGCGTACCGGTTTATCATGTAGATGAGGCAGAGGCGAAGAAAGACGAGATCGACGTTTTGATTCTCTGCGGCGGTTCGGCTACGGATCTGCCGGTTCAGACCCCGAAATATGCACAGTGGTTTAACGTAGTGGACAGCTTCGATACCCATGCAAAGATTCCAGAGCATTTCGCAGCAGTCGATGAGTCCGCACAGAAATCCGGAAAGGTTGGCATCATCTCCGTTGGCTGGGATCCGGGTATGTTCTCCCTGAACCGTCTCTATGCAGCTGCATGCCTGCCGGAGGGCGAAAATTATACATTCTGGGGCAAGGGCGTCAGCCAGGGACATTCCGATGCGATCCGCCGGATCGAGGGCGTCAAGGATGCCAGACAGTACACAATCCCAGTTGAGAGTGCACTGGAGGCAGTCAGAAGCGGCAGCAGCCCAGAGCTGACCACCCGCGAAAAACACACCAGAGAGTGCTTTGTTGTGGCAGAAGAGGGCGCGGATCAGGCAAAGATCGAGAATGAGATCAAGACCATGCCGAACTACTTTTCTGATTATGACACAACGGTTCATTTCATCACCGAAGAAGAACTGAAACGCGATCACAACCGTCTCCCGCACGGTGGTTTCGTACTCCGCAGCGGTAAGACCGGCTGGAACAAAGAGAACCACCATATCATCGAGTACAGCTTAAAGCTGGATTCCAACCCGGAATTTACTTCCTCCATCATCGTGGCATACGCACGCGCGGCATACAAGATGAACCAGGAAGGCCAGAAAGGCTGCAAGACCGTCTTTGATGTGGCACCGGCGTATCTGTCGGCAGAGAGTGGGGCAGATCTGCGGAAGAAGTATCTGTAAAAATTTATTAAATAAAAGTAGAAAGCGTCTGGAATGCAGAAGATCTGCATGACAAGATGGATTCTGTGACGCACGGCGTATGCAAAGACGGCGTTAACTGGAAACCGGCGAAGCTGGTCAACGATTTAAAGAGAAGATACAAAAAGAATCAAGCGGTAGCTGGAGGATCTGAATGTCCTTCGGCTACCTGTTTTTGTAATAAAATTGTAATAATTTCAAATTTTCCTTTCAACTTGTATTGTCGCTTAAAATGAAGTAAAATGTAAGACAGATTGGCATGATTTGTACCTGCGCAGCACTGGCAAAATCCGTTAAAGTCCGCGCAATGAGTGAACGTAACTTTACGTTTGCGGGAGCTGGCGGGTAGGAGAAAAGCGAAAATACATACAGGAAGGACAATATACGATGAATATATGGAAAAAATCCGTGCGTTCCCTCTGCCTGGGAATGGCACTTATGATGTCTGTGTCATGGACGGCATTTGCTGCGACAGACGGGGCGACCGGTCCGGGACAGGCGGCAGGAGGCTCGGTCTCCGGCGCAGTTCCTTCGGGAGCAACGGTTACTTCACAGAATGCAGCTCAGCCGACGGTGGCAGCGCAGGGCGCAGTGCTCTATGATGCGACGCACAACCAGTTCCTGTTTTCCAAGAATGCGGATACGCAGTATTATCCAGCCAGCATCACGAAGCTGATGACGGCGCTTCTGGTAGCGGAAAACTGTAATCTGAGTGATACGGTAACCTTTTCCCAGACGGCAGTTTCGAATCTGGAATCGGGCGCGGTGACGCTGCAGGTCAAGGCGGGCGATACCTTTACGGTTAAGGACTGTCTCTATGGTCTGCTTTTAAAATCGGCAAATGAGGTGGCAAACGGACTGGCGGAGCATGTGTCCGGCAGTGTCAGCGCGTTTGCGGATAAGATGAATGAGAAGGCAGCGTCTTTAGGATGCACACATACGCATTTTGCAAACCCGAACGGTCTGAACAATGCGAACCATTTTACAACCGCACATGATATGGCGCTGATTGCAAATGCTGCATTCAATAATGCGACGGTGCGTCAGGTTGCATCGACCCTGCATTACGATTTCCCGGCGACTGCCAGCGTGCCGACGGTGCGGACGCTTACGATGGGACATAAGATGCTCAATCCGGCAAATTCCCAGTACTATGAGGGAATCATAGGCGGAAAGACCGGTTATACCTCCCTGGCAGGCAACACGCTGGTAACGTGTGCAGAGCGAAATGGCGTGCGCCTGATTGCAGTTATTTTAAAGAGTTCGCAGACCCATTATGACGATACGAAGAAGCTGCTGGACTATGGTTTTGCAGTGGCGGGAAGCGCATCCGGCACACCGGCTGGCACGAACACCTCGGTATCGGATGCGGCGAACAACAGTACGTCAAATTCCAGCAAGCCGTCCGGCAATACGACCAGCAAAAATACCTCTTCTTCCGGCAGCCAGGGTGGACCGGGTAGCTCTGGAGCTGGCAATGCAGCTGCTCAGGGCGACGGTGCGTGGCAGCAGTTTGGAAATGAATGGAAATACCTGAAAGCAAACGGAACCTACGCGGCAAATGAGAGTCTCCTGATCAAGGGGGAGACATACTATTTCCATGCAGATGCGTGGATGGCGCGTGACTGGCAGATGGTAAACGGCTCCTGGCATTATTATACCGAAAGCGGGGCTATGGCGAAGAGCCGCTGGATTCAGACGAATGGATACTGGTATTATGTGAGTGCTGACGGAGCATTGTTTGTCAATGGAACGACACCGGACGGATATAGAGTCGATGCGAATGGTGTCTGGATTCAGAAATAAAGAAGAGAATAAAACGGAGCCGACCGGCAGAAAAGACCGGGGCGGCTCCGTTTTTCACAGCTCTGCGGCCGCAAAAAGACCGGCGGAACAGCTGGCAGATGGGGGTGATGTTATTATAGTGTGATCAATTCATACTCCCGGCTTCCCAGACCGATCTTCTCCGCGTGTGCCAGGCAGCTTTTCCACTCAGATTCTGGTGTGGAATTTGTGAAATGGTCATGGTGATCGTGGAAATCCGGATCAGCAAGATGTTTTGCAAGCTGGCTGCCCGGCATCGGAGCAGCGGCCAGACAGGCGTCCACACAGGCCTGATCGAGTGCCAGCGGATCGAAAGAAGCAAACATACCAAGATTTGGAAGGATCGGTACGTCATTTTCACCGTGGCAGTCGCAGTTCGGGGAGACGTCAACGACCAGGGAAATATGGAAGTTTGGACGTCCATCCACAACGGCTTTTGTGTATTCCGCCATACGGCAGTTTAACAGCTCGTTGGCTGCGTTGTTGTCAAATTCGATTGCGTCAAAATTGCAGGCGCCGAGACACCGTCCGCAGCCGACGCAGTGCTCAGCATCCACGTGCATTTTTCTGGAGGCTTCATCGAAAACGAGACCGCCGTTGGCACATTCCTTCTGACAGCGGCGGCAGCCCCGGCAGAGCTTTTCCTTGACGTGTGGTTTTCCACTGCTGTGCTGATCGGTCTTACCGGCGCGAGAACCGCAGCCCATGCCGATATTTTTGATCGTACCGCCGAAGCCGGTCATCTCATGTCCCTTGAAATGGGTCAGGCTGATAAAGACATCGGCGTCCATGACGGCGCGGCCGATCTTAGCTTCTTTGATGTATTCGCCTCCGGCCACCGGAACAGCGATGTCATCGGTGCCTTTTAATCCATCACCGATGATGATTGGACATCCAACAGTCAACGGGGTAAATCCGTTTTCCCAGGCGCATTCCAGGTGCTCGAGCGCATTCTTGCGGCTGCCTGGATACATCGTATTGCAGTCTGTTAAAAATGGTTTGCCGCCCAGCTCTTTGAGGACATCAACAACGGCTTTGGCATAATTCGGACGCAGATAACTGATATTTCCAAGTTCACCAAAGTGCATCTTGATAGCGACAAATTTACCATCCATATCGATGGAACCGATCCCGGCTTTACGGATCAGTTTTTTTAATTTGGTAGGGAGACCGTCGCCAAATGCAATGGTGTGGAAATCTGTAAAATATACCTTTGCTTTTTCGGTTTTTGACATATGAATACCTCCTGATAGATGGCTTTTTTTGATTTTTTCTCAGTCGAGAAGACGCCCACCTCTTTAGGTGGCGAGTAATAGTAAAGTGATAAAAATATCAATTCTATTATACCGGAATCGGGTGGATGTGTCAAAAATTTACTTTTCTTTTTAATGTAGTTCCTATATAATAGGAAAATACGGAAAAAGCAGATTTCAGCTGCAGGGGGATTCTGGCAAGATACCTGTATCTGGAAACCTGCTTTTGAAAATACGAGGGGACTTGTCTGCATAGAAGGGACAGTGACCCGGGCAGGAGATGACAGTATGAGAAATGCACCGGTTATCTATATCGTGGTGCCTTGCTACAACGAAGAGGAAGTTCTGCCATTGACGGCAGAATTTTTAGGTAAAAAATTAGATGATTTAACCCGCAGCCGCCGGATTCATCCGGGAAGCCGGGTGCTGATGGTAGACGACGGTTCGAAGGATAGAACATGGAAGCTGATCGAGGAACTCCATGAGAAGGACGAGCGGTTTGCAGGTGTGAAGCTGAGCCGCAACCGCGGTCATCAGAACGCGCTTTTAGCCGGGCTTTTTGAGGCGGCGAGACGGCGGTGTGACGCGGCGATCTCGATGGATGCCGATCTGCAGGATGATGTGGACGCATGCGACGCGATGATCGAGCGGTATATGGCTGGCTGTGACATCGTGTACGGTGTGCGCCGTCACAGGGCGACGGATACATTTTTTAAGCGTACAACTGCGCTGGGATTTTATAAGATTATGAATGCGCTGGGAGCGAACACCGTGTATAATCATGCGGATTACCGCCTGATGAGCCGGAGGGCACTGGAAGGGCTGGCGGAATTTTCGGAGGTCAATCTGTTTCTGCGCGGGATTGTCCCGATGATCGGCTATCCGTCCGATGTGGTATATTATGACCGTAAAGAGCGGGCAGCAGGGGAGAGCAAATATCCGCTGAAAAAGATGCTGGCTTTTGCGATCGAGGGCATCACTTCGCTGAGCACAAAGCCGATCCGGATGATTACGTTCATGGGAATTGCGGCATTTTTTGTCAGTATTGGATTCCTTATCTGGGCGGTGGTTGATTTCTTCCGGGGCAATACGATCACCGGCTGGGCGAGCATGATGGTATCGCTCTGGTTTATCGGCGGACTGCTTCTTCTCTCGGTCGGAATCGTCGGAGAGTATGTCGGAAAGATTTATCTGGAGTCGAAGCACCGCCCGCGCTATATCATTGAGAGCCGCACGCCGGATCGCATCCGCGAGCGTGAGAAAGGGCGCAGCCGGAAACAGGAGATGCCAGGAGAAAATTTGCGCCGCAGCCGTGCAGAAGCACGGGAACTCCAGACATCAAAAAGAAGAGAAGCTGTGCAAAAACCGGAGCAGGAGTGAAATAGCTCTAAAAAATAGCTCTTAAAAATTCAGGAAACACTTGACAAACCCGGAAAATGGGTGTATCTTCATAAACAAATAATTCCTATCAGGAATAAGGGAATATAAGCTGAAAGGGGACAGGTCCGATGCGTCAGAGTAAAGCCATGCAGATGAATATGATGATGAACGGCATGTGTATGATGTGCTGTCATATTTGTGTGCATGAAAGACGGAACGGGCTGGTCGGATAGACCTGTAAGTATAGCATAGGAAGCCGCGATCCGTACTGGATTCGCGGCTTTTTTGTGTCATAGGAAATTCCTTGGAATTCCTTATGACACAAAAAGGCACTAACTGCTTCCTGTGACAGAAAAACAGTAGTGGCATCTTTTATGCGACAGGGTATCAATGCTGTATATTCGGAAAAAGAGAGGGGAAAAGACAATGGAGCAGAGAAAGGAAGCGATCATCTGCCTGGAAGGACTGGGAAAGCAATTCCAGACAACGAACGGAACGGTGACCGCGTTAGATGATATTAACCTGGAAATCCTGCAGGGTGAGATTTTTGGAATTATCGGTCTGTCGGGTGCGGGAAAGAGTACGCTGGTCCGGTGTATCAATTATCTGGAGACACCGACGGCGGGACGGGTTATTTTTGAGGGACAGAACCTGTCGATGATGAAGGAGTCGGAGATTCGGAAAGCCAGACAGTCGATGGGGATGATTTTCCAGCAGTTCAATCTTCTGGCACAGAGAAATGTACTCCAGAATGTGTGCTTTCCGATGGAGATTGCCGGTGTCCCGAAAGCAGAGGCGAAGAAACGGGCGGCTGAGCTTTTAAAATTAGTCGGTCTGGAAGAACGGATGAAGGCATATCCGGCACAGCTCTCCGGCGGACAGAAGCAGCGTGTGGCGATTGCACGTGCGATGTCCACGAACCCGAAGGTGCTGCTTTGCGATGAGGCGACGAGTGCGCTCGACCCGAACACGACAAAATCGATTTTGGAGCTTCTCAAGAAGATTAATCGCGAACTCGGCATTACTGTGATCGTGATTACCCATGAGATGGCGGTTATTGAGTCTATCTGTGATCGTGTGGCGATCATCGATCACAGCCACATTGCAGAGTCTGGCAGGGTATCAGAGATTTTCTCCGGTCCGAAGTCGGAGATTGGGCGGCAGCTGATTCTAGGAGAGACGGCAGGGCAGAAGACAAGCTTTGCCAGAGCGCGCCAGATCCGCGTTATTTTCAATGGACAGGAATCTTCGGAGCCAATTATTTCTAATATGGTATTAGCCTGCAAGGTTCCGGTCAATATCCTTCTCGCGGATACCCACGATATTGGGGGCAAGGCGATGGGACAGATGCTTCTGCAGCTCCCGGAGGACGAGGTAGATGCAGGGCGTATCTGCAATTATTTAAAAACGGTCGGTGTGACCTATGAGGAGGTGCGCTAAGATGGTATTTGATGCGAAGACAGTCAGTATGCTGGTAAAAGAGACCTGGAGAACCTTATATATGGTAGGTCTTTCTTCCCTGATTTCTTATTTGATCGGCATCCCGCTCGGCGTGGCGCTGGTTGTAACCGATAAAGACGGCATTCGTCCGGTGCCGCTGTTCAACAAAGTGGCGGGCGTGATTGTCAACCTGCTCCGTTCGGTGCCGTTTATCATCCTGTTAGCGATGGTAATGCCGCTGACCCGCGCGATCGTGGGAAAGACGATCGGAGCAAATGCGGCAGTTGTACCGCTGGTAATCGCGGCGTTCCCGTATATCAGCCGTATGGTAGAGGCATCATTAAAGGAAATTGATGCAGGCGTGATTGAAGCAGCAAAATCAATGGGCGCTTCAACCTGGCAGATTATTTTCAAGGTGCTGCTTCCGGAGTCCAAGCCGTCCCTGTTAGTCGGCGCAGCGATTTCGATCACGACGATCCTCGGATATTCCGCGATGGCAGGCTGCGTCGGTGCCGGTGGTCTGGGCGATGTGGCGATCCGATATGGATACCACCGTTATCAGGCAGATATGATGCTGGTTACCGTTGTGATTCTCGTTATTATCGCACAGCTGATTCAGGAGATCTTTACGCGGAGTTCGAGAAGAAGTGATAAGAGAATTCGTTAATAAGATATTTACAGAAATGAAATGCAGCCTATCGTCTGTGGCAGATGCAGGACATTTCTGAAATATAAATTTAAAGGAACTGTTTAAACACACGAAGAGGAGGAAATCACTATGAAAAAATCATTCTTAGGAACCACATTCCTGGCACTGCTGGCAGCTGCATCCTTAGCAGGCTGCTCTTCCAGCTCGAATGAGACAACTGCTGAGACCGCTGCAGAGGCAGCAGAGGAGACTACCGCAGAGGCTAAAGAGGCAGACGGCGATCTGGAGAAGCTGGTAGTAGGCGCAAGCCCGGCACCGCATGCTGAGATCCTGGAAGCTGCAAGAGACCTTCTGGCAGACAAGGGCTACGATCTGAAGATCGTAGAGTATACTGATTATGTACAGCCGAACAACGCACTGGAGTCCGGCGATCTGGATGCAAACTACTTCCAGCACAAACCATATCTGGATACCTTCAATGAGGAAAATGGCACTCACCTGGTAAGTGCAGGTGCAATTCATTATGAGCCATTCGGCATCTACGCAGGCAAGAGCGATTCTTTAGATGAGCTGGCTGACGGCGCAGAGGTTCTGGTGCCAAACGATGTAACCAACGAGGCAAGAGCACTTCTGCTTCTTCAGGATCAGGGACTTCTGACACTGAAAGAGGATGCAGGTCTGACCGCAACTATCAATGATATTACAGAGAACCCAAAGAACCTGGATATCGTAGAGCTTGAGGCAGCACAGCTTCCGCGTTCCTTACAGGATGCTGATATCGCAGTTATCAACGGCAACTACGCAATCGAGGCTGGTTTAAAGGTAACCGATGCTCTGGCAGTAGAGGCTTCTGACTCTCTGGCAGCCCAGACATACGGAAATGTTGTAGCAGTCCGTGAGGGTGACGAGGAGAGCAACAAGACAAAAGCTCTGATGGAAGTCCTGACAAGCGATGATATCAAAGAATTTATCGAGACGAAGTATGATGGAGCGGTTGTTCCGCTGTTTTAATTGACGGCAGGAACCTGATTACAGCAACGAAATTGGGAAGAGACGGATGCTTTGCGGTGAAAACCGCAGGCGGAGGTCTCTTCTTTCAATTTATGGGAATGTGCGTCAGATGAAAAATGTTTTGCGTGAATTTTTTTAAATCATGTGATAGAATAAGAAAAAGATAAAGGTGACAGGCGGGTGATAAGAATGGAAATTCATATACAGAACAGGAAAAAGGGCTTTACGCTGGCGGAGCTTTTGGTAGTCGTTGCGATAGTTGCCATTTTAGCTGCAATTTCTATTCCCATTTTTACCAGGCAGCTGGAGACCAGCCGGGAGGCCACGGATCTTGCCAATGTCCGTTCTGCATATGCAGAGGTTATGGCAGCGGTCATGATTGAGGATACAGAGAATGAAGTGAAGGTTGTAAAGCTGAAGCAGAAAAAAGAAAAATGGCAGTCGCATGACCCGGTGACGATAGGTGGAGTGATGCATTATAATGATCAGGGTGATACGGCCAACTGGATTGGTTATCCGGTTCCGGGTGGGGAGTGTGAAGTTTCCTATCGGCCGGATTCGGGAGTGCTTTTTAACTGGAAAAGCGGAAATGGTACAGGCGGTTCGGAACAGAAATACGCGTTTAATATCAATTGCGATGTACATGCGCCCTTGAATGACAGCGGCATATTGGAAATGCTGGGTGATAACAACAATTTTGAAATTGATTCCAACTGTACAAAATCCAATATGCTTCCCAAGATACAGGCGAAGATTGAGGGGGACAGCCTGTTAAAAAAGGGAACTTGGGCCTATCTGGGAGATGCAACGGATAAGTCGAAGCGATATTTATTTTGGACATCTGTAGATATATCCTCAGATTCGGTTGGTGCAGGAAAGAAGATACCGGTTATTATCAGTACAGCAGATGGAAGGTTTTATATTTCAGAAACAACTACCGCTATTCGAAAGAATACAGCTGGTAATTATGTAGCAATCGCCGATCATCTAACTCCACAACAGTATAGGGAATGTCTTTCGGAGGATAAAAAGTATAAGAATCTGCAGGAGGCATATGATGCATACGCAAAGCTGGTGACAGATGGGACGTACCCACAGTATAAGGATACGCTGCCGAAGTAGGGGCTGTGCAGCTGTTACAGGTGGACGTCTTTAAAGTGGGGGGAGCCAGGGCATATGTTACTGTTCACGCATACGTGCCCAGTAACGGGCATATATCATTTACCAACCTGTGCCGAAAACCTTGACATTTTCCCGAAAAACCTCTATGATAACAAGGAACTGAAAAATGAAAGGCAGTGAAGAAGAGGAGTACACATAGAAGCCCTGACAGAGAGAACCGCGCAGGTTGAGAGACGGTTCCGGGAAACGGATGTGGAAGGTAGCTTCGGAGCCGGATTTCTGAAAAACCGCGTTCTGCTATGACTTAGGAATGCTGTGAAAGAGAGTGGTGGATAAGAGATCCCGGGAGTTCCCGTTATAGAATCAAGAGGATTGGGGTAAAGTCTGGATGTGTGCAAAGAAAACACCGGCAGACGAAAATCCTGATTGAATTAAGGTGGTACCGCGTATATGACGCCCTTTGCAGATGATATGTCTGCAAGGGGCTTTTTCATTTCATAGGAAATTACGTCCTATGAAACAAAAAACGCTCCGCGAGGATGCGCCAAGGCGCATTCTTTTTCATAGGAAACGCGCTTCGGAAAGGACAAAACAGATGAAAAAACAAGGTCCGCTGACAAGCTGTGACACGTGCGGCAATTATGTCTATGACGATGATTATGGGTATTATCTGTGCGAGGCAGATCTGGATGAGGACGAGATGGCGGCATTTTTAAGCAGCCAGCGTTTTGTCTGCCCGTACTACCAGACGGATGATGAGTATAAGATTGTCCGGAAACAGATGTAAGAAACTGCATCGGAAATTACACAAAATGAAGGTAAACAAGATGCGGTTCATGATAGAATGCGAGGATAAACAGCATTTGATGAGTTAAAACACAAAAGGAGAATCGATCAATGAAAGAACTGGAAAAAACATATAATCCGGCGGATATTGAAGATCGCCTGTATCAGAAATGGCTGGACAGCAAATATTTCCACGCCGATGCAGAGCGCGGACGCAGAAACGGCAAGAAGCCGTTCACGATTGTGATGCCGCCGCCAAATATTACAGGACAGCTTCATATGGGACATGCGCTGGATAACACCATGCAGGATATCCTGATCCGTTACAAGAGAATGCAGGGCTATGAGGCACTGTGGCAGCCGGGTACCGACCATGCGGCGATCGCAACTGAGGTTAAGGTTATCAACAAGCTGAAAGAGCAGGGCATTGACAAGCATGATCTGGGTCGTGAGGGCTTCCTGGAGAAAGCATGGGAGTGGAAAGAAGAGTACGGCAGCCGTATCGTAAAACAGCTTCACAAGCTGGGTTCCTCCGCTGACTGGGACCGCGAGCGTTTCACGATGGACGAGGGCTGTTCCGAGGCAGTTCTGGAAGTATTTACCAGACTGTATGAAAAAGGTTATATTTACAAGGGATCCCGTATCATCAACTGGTGCCCGGTCTGCCAGACTTCCATTTCGGATGCCGAGGTAGAGCATGAGGAGCAGGACGGCTTTTTCTGGCACATCAATTACCCGATCGTCGGCGAAGAGGGACGTTTCGTCGAGATCGCAACCACCCGTCCGGAGACGCTGTTAGGTGATACTGCGGTAGCTGTCAACCCGGAGGATGAGCGCTACAAAGATATCGTAGGCAAGATGTTAAAACTGCCGCTGACCGACCGTGAGATTCCGGTCATCGCGGATGAGTATGTAGATAAAGAGTTCGGTACCGGCTGCGTAAAGATCACACCGGCACATGACCCGAACGACTTTGAGGTAGGAAAACGCCACAACCTGGAAGAGATCTGCATCATGAATGACGATGCAACTATCAGCGTACCGGGCAAATATCAGGGCATGGATCGCTACGAGGCGAGAAAAGCCATGGTAGAAGATCTGAAGGAAATGGGACTTTTAGTCAAAGTTGTTCCGCATTCCCACAACGTAGGTACCCACGACCGCTGCGGCACAACCGTAGAACCGATGGTAAAACCGCAGTGGTTTGTCAAGATGGAAGAGATGGCGAAACCGGCGGTAGAGGCACTTAAATCCGGCAGACTTAAATTCGTTCCGGAGAGCTTCGGAAAGACCTATCTGCACTGGCTTGAGGGCATCCGTGACTGGTGTATTTCCCGTCAGCTCTGGTGGGGACATCGGATTCCGGCATATTATTGTGATGACTGCGGCGAGATGACCGTTGCCAAGTGTGCACCGGCGGTATGCCCGAAATGCGGCGGCACCCATCTGCATCAGGATGAGGACACGCTGGATACCTGGTTCTCTTCCGCCCTGTGGCCGTTCTCCACGCTCGGCTGGCCGAAGGACACACCGGAATATGAATATTTCTATCCGACCGACGTGCTGGTAACCGGATACGATATCATTTTCTTCTGGGTTATCCGTATGGTATTCTCCGGTCTGGAGCAGACTGGCAAAGAGCCGTTCCACACCGTCCTGATCCACGGTCTGGTACGTGATTCTCAGGGACGTAAGATGAGTAAATCCCTTGGAAATGGTATCGATCCGCTGGAGGTTATCGACAAGTACGGCGCCGATGCACTCCGTATGACCCTGATGACCGGTAACGCACCGGGCAACGATATGCGTTTCTATTGGGAGCGTGTAGAGGCAAGCCGTAACTTTGCAAACAAGGTGTGGAATGCATCCCGTTTCATCATGATGAACATTGAGAAAGCGCCGGTAACGGATGTAAAACTTTCTGACCTGCAGATGGCTGACCGCTGGATCCTCTCCAAGGTCAACACGCTGGCAAAAGATGTCACCGAGAACATGGATAAGTACGAGCTGGGAATCGCTCTCCAGAAGGTTTATGATTTCATCTGGGAGGAATTCTGTGACTGGTACATTGAGATGGTAAAACCGAGACTCTGGTCCGAGGAGGATACCACCAAGGCAGCTGCACTCTGGACCCTGAAAACGGTTCTGATCCAGTCCTTGAAACTGCTGCATCCATATATGCCGTTTATTACCGAGGAAATCTTCTGCAACCTGCAGGATGAGGAACCGTCCATCATGATTTCTTCCTGGCCGGTCTACAAGGATGAGTGGAACTTTGCAGAGGAAGAGAAGGCAGTTGAGACGATCAAGGATGCAGTCCGCGCGATCCGCGGCGTCCGCACATCCATGAACGTACCGCCGAGCAAGAAGGCAAAAGTATACGTTGTATCTGAAGATCCGGAAGTTCTGTCCATCTTCGAGCACAGCCGTGTCTTCTTTGCAACTCTTGGCTATGCGAGCGATGTTATTCTCCAGAAGGACAAGAGCGGAATCGCAGACGATGCTGTATCGGCTGTGACTGCAAAGGCAACCATCTATATGCCGTTTGCAGAGTTAGTTGATCTGGACAAAGAGATCGAACGCCTCAGCAAGGAAGAAGAGAAGCTGAAAAAAGAGCTTGCCCGTTCCGAGGGTATGTTAAGCAATGAAAAGTTCGTCAGCCGCGCACCGGAGGCAAAGATTGCCGAAGAGCGCGAGAAGCTGGAGAAATACCGCCAGATGATGGCACAGGTACAGGAGCGCCTGGCACAGCTGCGGAAATAGTTGAATATGAAGTAAAAGGCAGGATCGAGAGATCCGCCTGATGCGTGAAATAAGCCGATGTGTATGGGGAAAACTATATGCATTGGCTTATTTGCAAAGAAAGAACCGAAATTATTCTGTTTTTTATTTATATGGGCGAATGCCTTTGAAGAGAGAAAGGAGATTATTTTTTTATCCTCGAACGAGGATAATTGGATTATACGAGATATTATGGAGATAAGAACAGCGACAATAGCAGATCTGGCTCAGATTGCAGCCGTGGAAGCAGAATGCTTTCCGGCAGCGGAAGCCGCAACGAAAGAGGAGTTTGAGGAGAGAATTAAGTATTATGGAAATCATTTCTGGCTCATGTTTGAAGGCGAAAAGCTGATTGCGTTTGTGGACGGCTTCGTCACAGACAAGCCGGATCTGACGGATGAGATGTACGAACGGGCAGAAATGCACGATGAAAACGGCGCATGGCAGATGATTTTTGGTGTCAATACGATCCCGGCATACCGGAAACATGGCTATGCGGGACAGTTGCTCCAGTGCGCCATCGAGGATGCCAGAAAACAGGGGAGGAAGGGACTTGTGTTGACGTGCAAGGAAAAATTGATAGCCTATTATGCCAAGTTTGGATTTGTGAATGAGGGGATCTCGGAATCGGTGCATGGAAACGTGATCTGGTATCAGATGCGGTATAAGTTTTAAATTTAAGAAGAAATACGTGATTGCCCGCAAATACTAATAATACTTATTATAGGAATCGAAATGGCGTTTTTAATAGAAGTGTGATAAGATACAAGTATCAGAATTAAAAATGAGACGCCATTTCGATTTTTTGTAATTGTTTGCAACAAGCATTACAAATTCTTTTCCATCTTTCTGCGTGTATCTTTTGCGTGTGTTTTATATGCATAACGGGCATCGGAAGCAGGCTGCACGGGATTGGGTGAAAAAGGGTCAAAAGGGGCGTCCGCAAACAGGAGGGGTTAGAGAAAACATGAAATCATTGCAGGCGCGTTATCTGGATCGACTGGCAGAGCTTTACCCGACGATTGCAGCGGCATCGACGGAGATCATCAATCTGGAATCGATTTTAAATCTGCCGAAAGGAACGGAACATTTCCTGACCGATATCCATGGGGAATACGAGGCATTTTCTCATGTGTTGAAAAATGGTTCCGGTTCCGTCAAGCGAAAGATTGACGATGTATTTGGAAATACCCTGAGCCGTCAGGACAAGCAGTCACTGGCAACCCTTATTTACTATCCGGCGGAGAAAATGAGCCGGATTCTGCAGACGGAGAAGAACCCGGATGACTGGTATAAGATCACACTCTATCGTCTGATTGCGGTCTGCCGCCGGGCAGCGAGCAAGTACACGCGTTCGAAGATCCGCAAGGCGCTTCCGAAGGAATTTGCCTATGTGCTGGAAGAACTTCTGACTGAGCGCGGTGATCTGCAGGACAAGGAATCCTACTACGATGCCATCGTCCAGACGATTGTCCGTGTGGGACGGGCGAAAGCCTTTATTATAGCGCTAAGCGAGCTGATTCAGCGCCTGACGGTCGATCATCTTCATATCGTAGGCGATATCTATGACAGGGGTCCGGGACCGCATATCATCATGGACAAGATGATGACCTATCACTCGATTGATGTCCAGTGGGGCAATCACGATGTGCTCTGGATGGGCGCGGCAGCGGGACAGATGGGCTGTATTGCAAACGCAATCCGTATCTGTGCGAGATATGGAAACTTGGATATTTTGGAGGATGGTTACGGCATCAACCTTCTTCCATTGGCAACCTTTGCGATCAATACATATGGGGATGACCCGTGCACCTGCTTCCAGTTAAAGGGCAGTGACTCTTACAGTGCGTCTGAGCGCGAGATGAACCAGAAGATGCACAAGGCGATCTCGATCATCCAGTTCAAGGCGGAAGGGCAGATCATCAAGCGCCATCCGGAATTTGGTCTGGAGAAACGAAATCTTCTGCATCATATTGATTTTGAACGCGGCGTTCTGGAAATGGATGGCAGAGAGTACAAGATGCTCGATATGAATTTCCCGACGGTGGATCCGAAAGATCCATATGCATTTACACCGGAAGAAGCGGATATTATGGAACGTCTGGAACGTGCGTTCATGAACTGCGAGAAGCTGCAGCAGCATATGAAGTTTCTGCTGGCGAAGGGAAGTCTCTATAAGGTCTACAACAACAACCTGCTGTATCATGGCTGTGTTCCGCTCAATGAGGACGGCACATTCAAAGAGGTCGAGATTTACGGCAAAAAATATAAGGGCAAAGCACTCTATGACATTCTTGACAATTATGTCCGCAAGGGCTTCGTAGCCGTTGACAAGGTGGAACGGGAAAAAGGGCGGGATATGATGTGGTATATCTGGCTGAATGAAAACTCCCCGCTGTTCGGCAAGGACAAGATGGCGACATTTGAACGCTATTTTCTGGCGGAAAAAGAGACACATAAGGAAATAAAAAATCCATACTATAATATGCTGGAAAATGAAGAAGTGCTGGACCGCATCCTCCGTGAATTTGGTCTGGAGCCGGAAGGCGCACATATTATCAATGGTCATGTTCCTGTTAAATCCAAAGACGGCGAGAGCCCGCTCAAATGCGGCGGTAAGCTTCTCGTCATCGACGGTGGTTTCTCAAGGGCATATCAGAAAGAAACCGGTATCGCGGGGTATACGCTGATTTACAACTCCTACGGTCTGATTCTGGCAGCGCACGATCCGTTTGAGTCCACCGAGGCGGCGATCGAAAAGGAGAGTGACATCCACTCCGAGAGCCGTATGGTCAAATGGGTGCCGGAGCGCAAGTGTGTCGGAGATACCGATATCGGACGGGAACTGAAAGAGAAGATCAAAGATCTGGAAAAACTGCTGAATGCGTACTATAGCGGTGCGATCGCGGAGAAATTTACGCGGTAGATCATTCGCCAGATAACGGATGCAAATGGAAATCACGTAAGTGATCCGATTGCAGTGAATGCTGTAGAGGCAAATATTCAGAAATCAGAGAGTGTAAAATGAAAAGGAATACGGCAATGACATAATATGTATTATGTCATTGCTGCATTCCTTTTTTTTATAAATTCTTTACTATTGTACTTTAAAATATTACAAATCGCAACCGCAATGAAAATTTAAGTGTTGCATTTTTTTGTTTTGAAAATAATGTAATCAGAAAATCAACGTTTTCCTTTTTTCTTTTCTCTCATCGGCTGTAAAAGTCCTCATATCACGGCACACTGTATATGACATGATACATATTATGTCATATACAGGGACATATATGAAGCAGGAAAATCTGGTTGGCAGGAAATATGGACATCTTTTGGTTCTGGGACCATGGAAAGAAGATTCTCCTTACCTGGATATGGTCAAAGACGGCAATGCTGGCATGGACGGGGGAAACAAGGGCGCGAATGCAGAAAAACAGTATTATGATACATTCCTAAAAAAATATCATGGAGAACAAAGCGGCGCTGAGAGCGAAGGGAGAGAATAGAATGTTGCAAAAATCGCAGGAAGAGCCGAAAAAAAAAGAACAAAGAATTTCGGACATACATACACACGTTCTTCCGGGACTTGATGATGGCTCGAAAAGCATAAGCGCCAGTGTTCGGATGCTTCGGAAATCATATCAGCAAGGTGTGCGCAATGTGATAGCAACCCCTCATTATACCGTCTATCACTGGCGGACAAAACCGGAACAGATACAGAGACTTATGGAGCAGATGGCAAAAGCGGTTCAGAAGGAGATGCCGGAGCTGCGACTGTATAGCGGGCAGGAAATACAATATTTTGAAGGCATGGCTGATATGCTTCAGAGGGGAGAACTGCTGACACTGGCGGGAAGTCATTATGTTCTGGTAGAATTCCTTCCCCAGTCGCAGTGGAGCCAGATACAGAATGCAGTCCGGGAGCTGCTGCTGGCGGGATATTTCCCAGTGCTGGCGCATATTGAGCGTTATCAGTGTCTAAGAAAGACAGGACGTCTGACAGAGCTTCAGAGGGAGGGCGCTTATCTTCAGATGAATTACGGAAGTCTGATAAAGCTTAGAAATGTCTGGAATTTACGTGAGAGACTGGAACGGCGCTGGTGCCGTAAAGTGTTGCTGGCGGGATATATCAGTTTTTTGGGAACCGATATGCATGGGGTTCATCACCGTGCACCGGACAGTGACAGGGCACTTGCCTGGATCCGGAAAAAAGGCGGGGATACATTGGCCAGACAATTGTCAGTGGAGAATCCAGAAAAAATAATCCTGGATGAACGATTATAAGAGAAACTCTAAAATACATCTGAAACAGATTGGCAGAATGCCGGTCAGAAAAAAAGAAAGAAAAGGAAATTTGTAAGGTATGGAAACGAAAGAGAGTCAAAAACAGGAGTGGGATGACGAGGATGTAATTGATGTCGGAGAGATTTTGTATGCATTGCTCCGGAAACTCTGGATTATCATCGGAGCGCTTGTGATTGGAGGAGCAATTGGAGGGGCATATAGTTACTTTTTGCTCACACCGCAGTACACTTCAACCGCAAAAATCTATGTACTGACAAAAGAAACAACGCTGACATCGTTGGCCGACCTGCAGATTGGCACGCAGCTGACGCAGGATTACAAGACGATCATTACCGGCCGTTCGGTCATGGAAGAGGTAGTCGATAAACTTCATCTGGACATGGACTATAAAAAGCTGGTTAAGAAGATTGAAGTGGAGAATCCGAAAGATACACGTATTTTGAGCATCTCAGCGCAGGATCCGGATGCGGAAATGGCAAAAAAGATCGTTGATACGACGGCAGAAGTGGCATCGGACTATGTAGGAGAAATCATGGAGATGACACCGCCGAAACTCATCGAGAGCGGTGAGGTAGCTGTTAAAAAGACCAGTCCGAGCAATACCAAAAATGCTGCGATTGGCGCTTTGATAGCAGCCTTTTTGGTGTGTGCATACATCAGCCTGACTGTTATTTTGAATGATACGATTCAGTCAGAGGAAGATGTGGAGAAATATCTGGAACTGCCGGTACTGGCAGTAATTCCGGAGAGCAAGATTCACGGAAGAGGCGAGAAAAAAGTAAAACGTACCTCCGGCATCTGGGATATCATCAATCCATTTGCCGGAAAAGAGAAAAACGAAAGAAGGTAGGAGAGCATGGCAAACCAGAATCTGTTCATCCCGGTTACACAGGATGAAAAAAAAGACTATCAATATGAGGAAGCAATGAAAACACTCCGTACCAACATTCAGTTTTCGGGCAGTGGATTGAAAGTGATCATGCTGACCAGCACGATGCCGGATGAGGGAAAAAGTGAGACATCTTCCCAGCTGGCGATTTCAATGGCACAGACAGAGGGACGAGTTTTATTTATTGATGCCGATATCCGTAAATCCGTGCTGGTATCCCGCTTCGGATTCGGGCAGCAGATTTACGGTCTGACGCAGTACCTGACAGGACAGAAACTGCTGGGGGATATTCTGTATCATACCAATCTGCCAAATCTTGACATCATTTTCTCTGGCCCGATGGCGCCGAATCCGGCGGAATTGCTGGGAGAGGAGGCATTTGCGCGGCTGGTTGAATGGGCAAGAAATGAATATGACACGATCATCATTGATACGCCGCCTCTTGGAAGTGTCATTGACGCAGCTATTATTTCCCAGCGCTGTGACGGAGCTATCCTCGTAGTTGAAAGCGGGGCGCTCAGTTATCGCCTGGTGCAGAAAGCAAAAAACCAGCTTGAGCGGACGGGCTGCCGGATTTTAGGAGCCGTACTGAATCGTGTCGATATGGCAGGCAGCGGATACTATCATAGATATTATGGAAAATATTCCAAATATAGTAAATATTACGAAAACGAGTCGGATAAATGAAAAAGCAGAACATGATTCGATGGATTGCCGGAGCAGCGCTGGGAATCGCCTGCGTGGGATTCGGTATCCATGCATATTACAGATATGAAGAGAGAGAAGCAGCCGTGCAGGAGATGGAAGCACGCGGGCAGCAGGAAAACGAGGATGCAGAAGACCAGAAAAATGGGATTTTGACTTGGAATGGAAAAAAATATCGCCGGAATACAGCGATGAGAGCCATTCTTTGTATGGGTATTGATACGAAGGGCGAGATGACATCACAGGTAGTTTCGGGAAAAGGCGGCGATGCCGATGCCATTTTTCTGATCGCCGAGGACGCGTCCAGAGATCAGGCTCAGATTGTTCTGATTCCAAGAAATACAATGACGGAGATAGAGGTATTTGACTATTTTGGGGAACCTCTGGGGACCGAGACACAGCAGCTGACGCTGGCGTATGCGTTTGGAGACGGGCGGGAAGAAAGCTGTGAACTGACAGCAGAAGCCCTTTCTAAACTTTTATTTGGTCTTAAGATCGACGGATACTTTGCAGTCAATATGGATTCGATTCCCTATTTCAATGATGCAGTCGGTGGTGTGCCGGTTACTGTGGATGATGAGATGGTCGCAAACCAGTATCCAGAAGATTTCAAGATGGGAGAAACAGTCAACCTGACCGGAGATCAGACAGAAAAATATGTCCGCTTCCGGGATGTGGACGAAGAGGGTTCCGCAAGTATTCGTCTTCACCGGCAGAAAGGATATCTGAAAGCGTTTATTCAGAAGGCAAAGGAAAGTCAGGCGGCAGACAAAACCACCATAACCCGGCTGGTGGATGGAATACAGAAATTGGCGATCACCAACATGGCAAAGGACCAGTACATGGACATGGGACTGGCGCTTTTGAACAGTCCGGATGCCATGGAAGACGGTGATTTTATTGAACTGTCGGGAAAAATATATCAGGGAAAATTCGAAGAGTTTTACCCGGATATGGATGAGCTAAAAGAGATTGTCATCAATCTTTTTTATAAAGAAAAAGCTTAAAAAGCAAAGGCTTTGAAAGCCGGAAAGGAAGGTTCAAATGAAAAAGAAGTACGCAGCACTCATGATGGCAGCAGCAATCATGGCAGTGCCGGGCACACTGGCAATGGCAGCGAGCCCGAACACAAATGTGACGGTCAGCCGCGGAGGAAGCAGTTCAGGTTCTGCCTCTTCCAAGAGCGCAGGTCTCAATGTAAATGCGGGAACCATTACCAACAAGACATCTACGGGTATCAAGAATAGTGGTCAGAATGGTTCCAACGGTATTACTGTTTCGCAGGGAAATACTGCAAATGGCAGTTCGGTTGGGTTCGCATCCGATCAGCAGATCAAAGACGGCAATAGCTGGGCTGTTGCAGAAAAAGTGTTTGAGATCAATGCAGGTATTCCGCTGTATCGTGTAACGGGTGATCCGGCACTGGTTGGATATTCTCCGCTTATGCCGGCACAGCAGCTCATGACAACCGATGCAAATGGCGTTGCAGTGAGTGATCCGGTCACGGTAAATATTGCAGTAGCAGCTCTGGGCGATGTTCAGAATGTAGAAATCTACTACTACAGTGAAACCGATCATAAGTGGGAATTAGCTCCGGTCAACGGGATTGATCATGCAACAAACTCTGTTAATGTAACAATTCCGGGCAATGCAGTCTTTACATTGGTTCATAAGAACTAATTGATAAGGCCGCGGAAGCCGGCAGGTACCTGGTAAGAGAGGTGCCTGCCGGTACCTTGAGAGGTTGATTTACAAAGTCGATTGCAATAGGCATTGACGGGGGGAGCGGTAGATATGTACAGAAGAAATTCAGGCGGATGGATGAAGCATATCGATTTCATCATCCTGGATGTGATTTCTCTGCAGGCGGCATTAATACTTGCCTATGCATGCAGTGGGTATGGATGGGATATATACACACCGATTTTGTATCGGAATATGGCGATTTTTTTAGGAATGATGGATCTGATTTTGCTGGTTTGCCGGGAGACAATGCGGGGAGTCATAAGAAGAGACCATTTTGTGGAATTTATAGTAGCTGTCAAGCAGGCCGTTTTTATAGAAGGCAGTGCTCTTTTATATCTGTTCCTTCTGCAGGAAGGGCAGAAGTATTCCAGACTGGCTTTGATGCTGACGTCTGTCTTCTATATCGGAATCGCATATATTGTGCGTGAATGCTGGAAATGGCATCTGCAGCGAAAAAAAACAGTTGATGGAAACAAGCGCGTTATGCTGATTGTGACAAATGAGGACATAGCCGGACGGACGGTCAAAACGATCAAGGAAAACAATTATGCACAATACATGATTGCGGGGGTCTGCCTGATCGGAGATCACGAATCGCATGTAGGAGAAAAAATCGAAGAAATCCCTGTGATAGTGGAGGAGGAAGAACTTCCCCATTATGTCTGCCAGGGATGGATTGATGAGGTTATTGTTGTAACCTCAGAGGTGGTGCCATATCCGGATAAGCTGCTGAACCAGCTGACAGAAACCGGCGTAACGGTGCATCTGAACCTGGCAAAAGTGACAAGTGTGCCGGGAAAGAGACAGTTTGTGGAGAAAATAGGACCGTATACCGTGCTGACAACGAGCATCAATTATGCGTCGTCTTTCCAGCTTTTTCTCAAACGGATGATGGATGTCATAGGCGGACTGATCGGCTGTGCATTGACGGCGGTACTCTTTTTATTTCTTGCACCTGTGATTTATCTGTCATCACCGGGACCGATCTTTTTTACCCAGGAAAGAGTCGGAAAAAACGGAAAACGGTTCAAAATGTACAAATTCAGAAGTATGTACATGGACGCCGAAGCACGCCGTGATGAGCTGATGAAAGAAAATAAGCTGGGCGATGGAAAGATGTTCAAGCTTGATTTCGACCCGCGCGTGATCGGAAATCAAATCATGCCGGATGGAAGCCATAAGACCGGAATCGGTGAATTTATCCGCCGGACAAGCCTGGATGAATTTCCTCAGTTTTTCAATGTGCTGAAAGGAGATATGTCGCTTGTAGGCACCCGCCCGCCGCTGATTTCAGAGACCAATCTCTATGAATTGCACCATAAAGCCAGACTGGCGATCAAGCCTGGTATTACCGGTATGTGGCAGGTCAGCGGCCGAAGTGAAATCACGGACTTCGAAGAAGTTGTCCGCCTCGACCGGGAGTATATCACTAATTGGAATATCGGAATGGATATAAAGATTCTGATGAAGACGGTGATGGTGGTTTTGAGGAGAGATGGGGCGGTGTAAGGGGGACAAGTTATCTGGTGTATACTTCCTCTTCCAGTGTCTATGGTAGCAACAAGAAAATTCCGTACAGTACGGATGACAAAGTGGATAATCCGGTTTCGCTGTATGCGGCTACCAGGAAATCCAATGAGCTGATGGCCCATGCATATTCCAAGCTGTACAATATTCAGGATGAGTATATTGAAAAGTACCTGGCAGAGAAAAAAACTGAATCTGACAGCAACATTGGATGCAAAAAAGGCATGGCGGGAGAGAACATGATGAAAGAAAAACTCAGGGTGGCGATGTTCGGTCAGAAACGCCTTTCACGAGAAGGCGGCATCGAAATCGTTGTAAAAGAGCTTTGCACTCGGATGGCACGAGATGGATGTCAGGTGACTTGTTACAACAGGTCAGGACATCATGTGAGTGGGGCAGAGTATGATAGGAAAATTGAATATGAAGGAATCTGTCAAAAATCTGTTCCGACCATCGAGAAAAAGGGATTGGCTGCGGTATCTTCTTCTGCTTTTGCTGCACTTTATAGTGCATTGGGAAAGTACGATGTGATTCACATTCACGCTGAGGGACCAGCCTTTTTTGCGTGGCTGCCGAAAATGTTTGGAAAAAGGGTTATCGTGACGATTCATGGCATTGACTGGCAACGTGAGAAATGGCAGTCAGGGTTTGGTTCTAAATTTATTCGTCAGGGCGAAAAAAATGCCGTGAAGTATGCAGATGAAATTGTTGTTCTGAGTAAAGGTGTCCAAGATTATTTTCGAGAAACCTATGGGCGAGAAACTCATTTTATTCCGAATGGGGTGAGTCGTCCGGTAAATCGAAAGGCGAATCTGATAACAGATCGATTTGGATTGACGAGTGATTCTTATATATTATTTCTTGGCAGGTTAGTGCCAGAAAAAGGCATCCGATATCTGGTGGAGGCGTTTAAGAATGTCAAGACAGAAAAAAGGCTTGTTATAGCTGGTGGTTCCAGCGATACGGATTCTTTTGCAAGAGAGTTAAAAGATTTGGCAAAGGATGATCACAGAATCATATTCACGGGTTTTGTTCAAGGAAACCTGCTAGATGAACTATACAGCAATGCTTATATCTATACACTGCCTTCAGATCTGGAAGGAATGCCGCTGAGTCTGTTGGAAGCAATGAGTTATGGAAACTGCTGTCTGGTGTCTGATATTCCTGAATGTTCAGAGGTCGTGGAAGACAAGGCACTGATTTTTAGAAAATCGGATGTAGGTGACTTTCAAGAAAAATTGCAAGATGGCTGCGACCATCCGGAAGATGTCATGAAACTAAAAAAACAGGCAGCAGATTTTATCTGCGGAAAGTATGACTGGGATGATGTTGTTGAAAAAACATTAAATCTGTATAGGAGAGAATGATGATGTGAGTGTTAATAATCAACAATCTCCTCTAACCGAATGCAGGTAGTGAGATGTACATAGTGAAAACGCCTGAAAAATGGCGTATTTACGGCACTTTTCGAGAGATGGGTAAGGCTGCGAGAGTAGTTTTTATCTCGCTACCTAGGTTCAGTAACAGCAGATGATTTTATCATAAGAACTTTCAGTATCATTACCTGCGTTTGTATGGAGCACTCTGGTTTATGAATAACACATTGGAAGTGCTTCATCTGAACAGAGGTAATGAAATAGAACATAGAATAAGGAGAAATACAACGTGAGGACGCTGATTTTGAATAAATTTCTGCACCAAAACGGCGGATCAGAGACGTACATATTTAAGTTGGGGGAGGCACTGGAGCAGCACGGACACGAGGTTCAGTACTTCGGAATGGAGCACGAAGGCCGCTGTGTTGGCAACCGGGTCAATGCTTATACATCTGATATGGATTTTCACGGTGGAAGTAAGCTGAGCAAGCTGACATACCCAATCAAGACCATTTACAGCAGCGAGGCCCGGAAGAAGCTGCGGCTGGTGCTGGATGATTTCCAGCCGGATGTCTGCCATCTGAACAACTTCAACTACCAGCTGACCCCTTCGATCATCTTGGAAATCGTCAAGTGGCGTAAGGAGACTGGAAAGGATTGTAAGATCATCTTCACGGCACATGACTACCAGTTGGTTTGTCCGAATCATCAATTAAAGAATCCGATTACACACCAGAACTGCGAAAAATGTCTGGGTGAACATTTCATGAATTGCGTAAAGGGAAAATGTGTCCACGGTTCTACTGCAAAATCTATCGTTGGTATGCTGGAGGCAGAGTTCTGGAAGTGGAACGGAGCATACAAGTACATTGATAAGATTATTTGTTGCTCGGAATTCTTGAAAACCAAGATGGACACGAATCCATTGTTCAGAGAGAAAACAATTGCTCTCCATAACTTTGTGGAGAAGGTGGAGCCTAAAGACGTTGAAAAGAAAGATTATGTCCTTTACTTCGGCCGCTTCTCTGAAGAGAAGGGAATCAACACACTGGTTGAGACTTGCGATTTGTTGCCGGATATCCAGTTTGTTTTTGCTGGTTCTGGTCCGTTGGAAGACAAGGTTAATCAGCTGAAAAATGTTAGGAATGTTGGTTTCCAGACTGGCGATGCACTGGACAAACTGATTCGTGAAGCAAAGTTCTCTATTTGCCCTTCGGAAGTCTATGAAAATTGCCCATTCTCTGTTATGGAGAGCCAGCAGCGCGGAACTCCTGTCATCGGCGCAGACATTGGCGGCATTCCTGAGTTGATTACAGATGGTGTGGATGGTCGGCTGTTCACAAGCCGGGATTCCAAGCAACTGGCATCTGTTATCAAGGGACTTTGGAACAATCCGGCAGAGACCGATAAGTACGCAAAGGCGTGCCTTAACCTTGAGCGAGATGATCTTGAAACTTACTGTAACAAGCTCATCCCGATTTATCTAGGAGAAGAAAGTTGAACTTGTTTAGGAGTAGTACATATGGCATGAACTACGAAATCAATAATGGTCGAAGTACGGTTTCAAAAAATAGATGAAGTATACAGCTAATAAGAAAATGTGGATGCTAATGTTGTACGGAAGATGGAGAAGGAATGATGGGTGAACGGACAGTGATAAGAACAAGAGAAAAATGGATTGATGATGTGAAAGTTATTGCTTGTATATTGGTTGTGCTGGGTCATTTTTTCCAGAGCATGACGAAAGCAAATATTCTGCCCCAAAGTGATTTGTACAGGTGGTTTAATACAACAATTTACTACTTCCATGTGCCGCTGTTCTTTATTTGTAGCGGATATCTGTATCAGAAATACAACAAGGTAAACAGTGTGGCAGTTGGTATAAGAATGTGTCAAAAAAAGCATTGTCACTCGGCGTACCTTATGTGACTTTTACGACTGTTACATGGGTGCTGAAAAAAGTATTCTCAAGTAGTGTTAATGACCAGATTGGTGGTTTGGGCGATACATTATTTCTTCACCCGACAGCTCCGTATTGGTATTTGCACGCATTGTTCTTCATCTTTCTGGTTACGCCGACTTTTAGCAGTGTGAAAGCAGCAATAGGACTGATACTTGCATTGGTAGCAAAAGTCCTGATTTTGACTTGGGGGCAGACGAGCATATATGCTATATCTACAGTTCTCTCAAACGAAATCTGGTTTGTACTCGGTATGAGCATTTGCGTGTTTAATGTGCAGCTGACGGGCAAAAGAGCACAAGGGGCGATAGGTGGATTACTATTCATGATATTGAGTGTTGCGGTGTATATGATGGGAATTCGCAACAATACGGTTTCCTTTGCAATGGGTCTGTTGGCTTGTGTAGCTGTTATTCTGATGGTAGCAGATTACGAGGATAATTTTGGAAAATGTATGGATTTTCTTGCGGAATACACAGTGCCGATTTTCCTTATGCATACACTGTTTGCAGCACAGTTGAGATCTATTTTATTAAAAGTTAACGTTGAAAATGCGGCAATACACGTTGTGATAGGTATAGGGATCAGCTTTGTAGGACCGATTATAGCCGCCTGGATTATGAAGAAAACAAAGTGGTTAGAGTTTTGTTTGTATCCAAATAAATTTGTGAATTAGTCGTGTTAAACGCAGTAAAAGCGACTTTGCCGTTATGGAGGAAAAACAAATATGAAGAATTATAAAATTGCCGTCGCCGGCACAGGTTATGTGGGGCTTTCAATTGCAATTTTACTGAGTCAGCATCATCAGGTGACCGCAGTTGATATTGTTCCGGAGAAGGTTGAGATGATCAACAATCGCAAGTCTCCAATTCAAGATGATTATATTGAAAAGTACCTTGCAGAGAAGGAACTGAACTTGATTGCAATGTTGGATGCTAAGACTGCATACTCCGATGCTGATTTTGTTGTCATTGCGGCTCCTACAAACTACGATAGCCGCACCCAGCACTTTGATACATCTTCTGTTGAGACTGTGATCAAGCTGGTCATGGAATATAACCCGAACGCCATCATGGTTATCAAGTCTACGATTCCTGTGGGCTACACAGCATCTGTTCGTGAGAAGTTCAACAGCAAAAATATTATTTTCAGTCCAGAATTCCTGCGTGAATCCAAGGCTCTTTACGATAACCTCTATCCTTCCCGTATCATCGTTGGTACTGATTTGAACGATGAGCGTCTGGTAGAAGCTGCATATGAATTTGCTGGTTTGCTGCAGGAAGGTGCAATCAAGGAGAACATCGACACGCTGTTCATGGACTTTACTGAGGCTGAGGCAGTCAAGCTGTTTGCCAATACCTATCTGGCACTGCGCGTGGCTTACTTCAATGAGCTGGACACCTACGCAGAAAGCAAGGGTCTGAACACCCAGCCGATCATTGATGGTGTTTGCCTTGATCCTCGTATCGGCAACCATTACAACAATCCTTCCTTCGGCTATGGCGGTTACTGTCTGCCGAAGGACACCAAGCAACTGCTGGCAAACTATGCTGATGTGCCGGAGAACCTGATTGAAGCAATCGTGGAGAGCAACCGGACAAGAAAAGATTTTATCGCTGACCGCGTTTTGAAACTTGCTGGCTATTATGGTTATGGCGAGGATAATGAGTACAATGCGCAGCAGGAAAAATCTGTGACCATCGGCGTTTACCGTCTGACCATGAAGTCCAATTCTGATAACTTCCGCCAGAGTTCTATTCAGGGTGTCATGAAGCGTATCAAGGCAAAGGGCGCAACGGTCATTATTTACGAGCCGACCCTGAAAGATGGCGAAACTTTCTTTGGCTCTGTGGTGGTCAATGATCTGGTTAAGTTCAAGGAAATGAGCCATGCCATTATCGCAAACCGTTATGACAAGTGTTTGGATGACGTAAAAGAAAAAGTATATACACGCGATATTTTTCAGCGCGATTAAGAGGATGTGCTATGCAGAAAGAAAGATATGAGGGAATTGATGGATTAAAGGCGTATGCCATTATTGGCATTGCTCTGATGCATATCCTCGCAAATGGAGAATATGGGATAGGAGGATTTGTGTTTGAGCGGCTTATTCCGTCTTTCACAAACCTCGTTTTCCTTTTTATGATGGTCAGCGGTTTTGGTATGTGCTGCGGCTACTACCAGAAAATCATAGACCGCAAGATCAGCATGGAGGAATTTTACAGCAAAAGATACATCAAAATCTGGCCGTACTTCGCATTGCTTTGTGCGCTGGACTTTGTGATCTCGCCGAGCAAGAACTCGCTGTATGAAGTGTTTGCAAACCCGACCTTGTGCCAGGGACTTCTGCCAAACACTAATATTTCGGTTATCGGTGTGAGCTGGACACTGGCGGTCATTTTTGTGTTCTATATGCTGTTTCCATTCTTCTGTTTCTTATTTGGAAACAAAAAGAGAGCATGGATTGTGGCTGTAGCCGCATTGATTTTCAATTTTGTGTCTAGTAACTATTTCAATGTTGGAAGAAAAAATATCGTCTACGATGCAATCTACTTCATCATCGGTGGCTTGATTTTCCTTTACAGAAAAGAGCTTGCTGAATTTGTACAGAAATACAAGGTAGTTGCCGGTGCAATTCTGTTGGCAGCCATAGTTACTTATTTTACATTGGGCAGTTTGACACTCACAATGTTGTTCTTCTGTGTAGCGGCTTTAGTCTATACCCTCGGATGCAATGGGGGGGGGTACTGGTCAATCCAGTCGCCAAATTTCTCGGTGGCATCTGCTTCGAGATTTACCTGTGCCACATGGTAATTTATCGTGTGTTTGAAAAATTACACCTTGTTCATCTGTTTGGTAATGGCTTACTTGCATATATCTTTACAGCGGTTGCGGTCATCTGCGGTTCCGTTGTGTTCTCGGTATGTGTAAAGTGGTTTTTGAATAAAATTGAAACTTTGATTGTTAATAGGAGAGTTAATCATGTCTGAAGAAAAGAAGTTAAATGGTACGGTCATCGTCACTTACCGCTGCAACGCTCGTTGCTCCATGTGCAATCGTTATAAAGCACCTTCCAAGTCGGAGGAAGAAATCAGCATCGAAACCATCAAGAAGCTGCCGAAGATGTACTTCACGAACATCACTGGCGGCGAACCTTTCATCCGCACCGACCTGAAGGATATCGTGCGTGAGCTGTATAAGAAGTCCGACCGTATCGTTATTTCTACTAACGGTTTCTTCACAGATCGTATCGTTGATCTGTGCAAGGAGTTCCCTCAGATTGGTATCCGTATTTCCATTGAGGGTCTGGAGCAGACCAACAACGAGATTCGCGGCCTGCAGAACGGCTATCAGCGTGGCTACGGTACGCTGAAAAAGCTGCGTGAGATGGGCATGAAGGACGTTGGCTTTGGTATGACCGTTCAGGACAAGAATGCGCCTGACCTCGTTCCTCTGTACAAGATTTCCAACGAAATGGGCATGGAGTTTGCAACAGCTTCTCTGCACAACAGCTTCTACTTTGTTGAGGCAAAGAATATCATTCATGACCGTCCGATGGTTGCAAAGAACTTCGAGGACCTGGTTAACGAACTGCTCCGCAGCAATAGTCCGAAGAAGTGGTTCCGTGCTTACTTTAACCACGGCCTGCTCAACTATATCTATGGGCAGAAACGTTTGCTTCCTTGCGACATGAGCTTCGATACCTTCTTTATCGACCCGTATGGTGATGTTATGCCTTGCAATGGTACCAAGGATAAGGAAGTCATGGGCAACCTGAACAATCAGACTTGGGATGAGCTGTGGAATAGCCCAGAAGCAGAGAAGGTTCGTGCAAAGGTTCGTTGCTGCGACCGTGACTGCTGGATGATCGGTTCTGTTTCTCCGGCTATGCACAAGTACATCTGGAAGCCTGCTACATGGGTGCTGGTACATAAGTTCAAGGCACTGTTTACCAAGTATCCGTACTCCATGTATGAGCTGAAAATTTGCCGTGATTACCGTGACGGTAAAGTTACCAAAGAGGAACTCGACAAGTGCAGTACCTGCGATATGTGTGCTGTTGTCAACAATGGTCTGAGCGAAGCATCCAAAGAGCAGCTGAAGCATAAGACCGGCGAGGAAATCGTGGATGCTGATATCGCACAGCAGATGGAGAATAAGTAATGAGAATTTTAATAATTCGTGTTGCGGCAAGTTATATGAGCATTGAGAAAAACACGTATAATATTCAAGAAATTGGTCTTGCAAAAGCATTAACACGATTAGGACATAAATGTGATGTTGTACTATGGAGTGATGATGAAAATAAAGATTGCATTTGCCGATTTGATCAAGGTAAAAGGTTTATTAATGTGTTTTATCGCAAGGGAAAAGCAATACTAAAAAATGCATTTTTGTCAGGACTGGAAGAGCTAATTCCAAAGTATGACGTAATTCAACCATGTGAGTATAATCAATTACAGTCTTGGATGTTGGCAAAGAAATATCCTGATAAAACCGTTATATATCATGGTCCGTATTATGCGGAGTTTAACAAAAAATATAATTTCATGTGTCGTATTTATGATGGATTGGGATTTCCAAAAACATATATAAGAAATAAAACCCCATTTATTACAAAAAGTCAAAAAGCAACGACATTCTTAATGCAAAAAGGGATACATACCGAACAGATTGACACAATCGGTGTAGGATTAGATATAGACGCATTATCCGATGATAATAATCCGGTCGAAGAAGTAAATAAAGTATGCAATATTCAAACTGAACGGAAGATGCTGTATATTGGTAGAATTGAAGAGAGAAGAAATATTGAGTTTTTGCTTACTGTTCTAAAAGACGTTGTAGAAAAGGATAAGGAAGCGCAGTTAGTTATTGTAGGCGATGGGGAAAAAGATTACGTTGAACACATAAAGGGAATCCTTGAGAAAGAAGGACTTCTGAATAATGTGGTTTGGATTCGTAAAATGGAGCAAAAATATTTATGTCATATTTATAGAGCATGTAACTTTTTTTTGTTGCCAACAAGATATGAGATTTTTGGTATGGTTATGATGGAAGCTATGTATTTTGGAAATACAGTGCTTACAACTGCTAATGGCGGTTCAGAAATGCTTATAGAAAATGGTGTGAATGGATATATATTGGAAACTAAGAATAAGATAAAATGGAGCAGAATAATTCTTGAAACAGATTTAGAGAGTCAAAAAGTGATAGGGGAAAAGGCACATAATTATATTGTTGAGCATAATACTTGGGACGTTTTAGCTCGGAAATTTATAAAAACTTATGAGAAAGTGATGTGACTGGTATAAATGGAAAGTATTATTGGAAAAATAAAACGATTGGGTTTAAAAATGGCATTTCAAAAGTTTATTGGATTTGAAGCGGTTTTTACTTGCGGGATAAGAAAGATAAACGAAGTTCCTTTATATGCAGGAAATGTGGAGACTCCGTTTAATTTAATGTCATATTCTTCAAAATATTGGTATGCGGATCCTCTATTATATGATTTTTTGGGGGATGTTTATTTGTATATGGAGGCATTCGATAGAAAAAAAAAGAAAGGCTGTATTGCCTGTTCAAAAATATCGAATGGGAAAATAGAGACACCTAGAGTAATTATTGAGGAGCCATATCATATGTCTTTCCCAATGATTTTTGAAATGAAAAATGAAGTATATATGATTCCAGAAACAGAAGCAGGAGGTACAATAAATATTTATATAAATTGTGGCAATCCGTACGAGTGGAGACTACTTCAGAGAATTAAAACGAACATAAGTATTGTAGATAGCGTGGTATATAGTTCGAAAGATGATACAGTGTCAATTATTGCATCTACTTTTGATTTGGAAAATCCTAAATTGACAAAGTACATAATGTTTCAGCTAAAGAGAGAAAATAATATTTTTTCAATAGAATATAGTAATGATTTCAATTTATCAAGTAAATACGGATATGGAAACCGGAATGCTGGATATATTATTGGGGACTTGCACTGCACGCAGAAAAGCACACCTTCCATATATGGTTATTCCAATGTTTTCTATCAATTAAATAGCATTAATGAAAAAAACATTGATGAGCAATTTGTATCAGAGATAAGACCAGAACAAATAAGAATGATATCTGATAAAAATATTAAACCGATTGGGACGCATACGTATAGCATAGTTGGGGACTATGAAGTTATAGACTTAGAGTATTTGGATTTTAATTACAAAAAATGGATCAGATAAAAAAGGGTTTTACAATGGAAACAATATATCAAACTGACATTTATTTTCAGGAATTTAAAAAAGATATAAAAAAATTGTAGTTGGCGAATCAGAAATTTCTTATACCACAAAATGGGGGGCAGTAATTGAATCAATTTTGATGCTTGAGTCAGAAATAATTAATGAACGACTAATTGACTGTATATCCGAAAAAGAAAATGTAAATCGTATTAGGTTCCAAAAAGTGTTGGGAAATGATTTTCGGAATGAAATAGAAAAGCGTTGTGTCAAGAGAAAAGTATCGGACGATTATATATTAGAATTAGAAAAATACAAAACTATTGATGATTATTATATTAGTTTTGGAAAAAAGACTAGGCAACATCTCCGACAATATCGCAAAAAGTTTGAACGTCATATCGATGAATCGGGTGGTAAGTTTCAATGCGTTATTTTAAAAGGGAATAATTTAACAAATGTGGAGGAATTTGAAAGAGTAGGTTACGATATATATCAGTTGAATAATAGTCGATGTGAATCAAAAGGGTTTAGTGCAACGGCAAGAGATGAATGGATTTATATCGCTATGAAGTGTGGCGTTATATTGTATTATAAGTTGAATGATGTAGTTATAGCTGAAACTATACTAACGGTAGTTGATGGGCAAGCTTTTTTGCATACTATTGCTCACGCCCCACAGTTTAATAAATATAATGTTGGTAATTTGATACTTCAAGATACGATTAAATATATGTGGGAGCAAAATGTTAAAACAATTCATTTTCTGTGGGGATACTCTGATTACAAAGTGCGTTTTTTGGCAAAAGAAGAATGCTTGTATGATGTCTTGGTATACAAGTATGATGTGCTGTATTTAATAGGAAGCACTAAAACTTGCATCTTGGATTACACTAAGATGATAAAGGATAAAGTGAAACCGTTTTATCATAAATGCTTTAGGAATCATAATGTATAAAGTTTGTAAGCAAAAAAGAAAGAGAGAGAAAGTCAATTGCTTTAACTTGTTATGATTAGTGTGTGAAGGGCTTATATAAAGTACTCGGTTTCAATAATGTTTATCAAAAGGGCATGTTGAATTTGATAAACTTGGTTTTCTGCTTGTAGTAATCGTTATATAAAAAGTGAGGTTAAAATATGCTAGATTGTTTTTATAAAGGAGTGACGCCTTGGGCGAAAGCAAATAGAAGACAAATATTTATTAATCGAGTATTGGGACGAATTGCGAACTATACATATCCAGTGTATTGTAATTCTAATAAAATTAGGTTGAATAAGAATTATGCTTCTAAGATGTGCCACCATAAAGTTATCATTTCATTAACATCTTTTCCCGCAAGAATTGATAAAGTGTACTTGTGCATTAACAGTTTGTTAAGGCAATCTGTTAGAGCGGATAAGATAGTATTGTGGCTTGCGGATACACAGTTTCCAAATGGAAGTGGAATACCAGAAAGTTTGAAGCGTTTGGTAGGGGAAAAATTTGAAATTCGATTTTGTGATGATCTAAGATCGTATAAGAAAATTTTCTATTCGGCTCAGCAATTCAAAGATGATATAATTATTACGGTGGATGATGATACGCTTTACCCAGAGGATTGGCTATTAAATTTAATCAACACATACATTAAATATCCTGATTGTGTATGCTGCTATCGAGCACACAAAATTGTCCTGAAATCGGGGAAAATTGCTCCGTATTCTGAATGGATTGGGCTATCTCCGAATGAAACAGGACCGGATTCATTTCTAGTTCCTATAGGTGTTGGGGGCGTTTTATACCCTCCGACATTTTTTGATGATGTTGAGTTTGATTTTGAGAAGATCAAAGAGCTGTGTCCAACAGCAGATGATCTTTGGCTAAAAGCAATTGGATTAAAAAATGGATTTAGAGCCGTTAAAGTTGATCCGAACTCAAAGGAATGGTTCACGATAATTTCGTCACAAAAACAGGCACTTATGAAGACTAACGTTGGCCAGAATATGAATGACATTTCAATTGAGAACCTTGAGAAGTATTATCAACTTAAGTTATAAGGAGAAGAGCAATGCAAATAAGTAAGAGAAAAGCTCAAATAATTTTCGGAACATTATTGCTGCTCTTTTTCGTCTTTACGGTTGATTTTAGAGTCAGTATTTTTAGAAGTGTTTATATTGCGTATGCAGTTGCCTTGCTAGCGATTTTTCTGATCTTTAGGGGAGCCAACGTAAGACTACTTGGAAAGGTTCCAATTTTAGTTGCACTATGGATGGTATCAATTATATGGGTGCTAACAACTGGAAATGCCAGCTATATAATTAAATATGCTTTGGGAGTTTTGCTTTTATATTGCTTTAGTCAAAGAAAAGAAGCAGGGTTATATTTGGTTCAGGGATTGGCAATTATTGGACTTATCTTTTCAGTTGCTACATTTGTATTTTATTTCTTTCCTGATATATATTTGAATTCTGTTGTTCCCTATTTGGCAGATTATCTCAAGAGCACTGCAGTAATAATGATGAGAACAAATAGATATCCTGGATTGACAGGACATTATAGCACAAATGGTACCTATTTGGCCATAGGATTTGGCGCAGTTATTTCATCTATTCTTTGTGGAAGCGGCGAAAAGAAAAATAGAATTAGGTATTTTGTGGTTTGTTTACTGGTTTTGGGAGCATTGTTGCTCATCGGAAAACGTGCGCACCTTGTATTTTCAATTGCCGCAGTATTTTGCGTGTACTGGTTGTGCAATGACAAGGACAAGATAAATCGCTTTTTGAAAGTTATAGGTGTAGTAATTATTGCAGCAATCGTTTTTGCAATTATGGTGAACCAGATTCCTGCACTTAGTAATACATTCAATAGATTTTCTGAAACAGCTGATTCGGGTAATTTTCTGATGTCAAGAGGGCTGTTTTATGCGGAGGCATTTGCCCAGTTTAAAAAACATATCTTCTTGGGTTGCGGATGGAAACAAATGGTGAAGTTGCTGGAGCACGATGTTCATAATATCTATATACAGCTTCTCGCAGAAACTGGTTTGGTTGGATTTTCTTTTTACATCATCTTATTTATTAGTGGACTAAATATGGCAGTTAAATTAGTAAAAGAAATATCGCGTACAGAAGTTATAAATGTGCAGGAAAGAAAATTACTCATTTTTGCTGCGTATTATATGTTTTTCTTTGTTTTATACGGATTTACGGGAAATCCTTTATATGATGAACAGCCATTCTATTTGCTTATGATTTCGTATGGGGTTCTGGTTTATTATACTAGGAAGGGGATAATAGAATGAGTAGCGTACATATATTGACGTTTCACAGAGCTTTGAATTATGGAGCTGTTTTGCAATGCTACGGATTGTATAAAACAGTATTAAAAATTCAGAACAACTGTGATGTTATTGACTATAGAGCCGACTGTATTGAAAAAAGATATCGGGTGATTCATAAAAACAATTCATTAAAAGGATTTGTTAAAGCGGTTTTAACTGTACCAAATGTAAGAATAAAAAGAAGAAAATTTAATAACTTTATCAGGAACAATATCAAAACAACAGCGACAATAAAGAGTCAAGATAATTTAAGCGAAATATCATGGAACAAGTCGGACTTTTATTGTGTTGGGAGTGACCAGGTCTGGAACTTGGATTTGATTGAGGGTGACACATCGTTTCTATTGGATTTTGTGCCAGAGGGCGCAACAAAGATATCTTATGCGGCGAGTATTGGAACTAGAATCAAACCAGAGTGGAAGGAGATATTCGCAAATAAGCTTGAAAGCTTTCAGAGTGTTTCAGTTCGAGAACAAACAGCACAAGAACAGTTGGAAGAATGTGGTGTTAAATCATCTGTTGAAATCGATCCAGTATTTCTGCTGACAAAAGAGGAATGGGTAGAAAAAGCAAAGAGTGTTAAAAATGAATCTTATATATTGATTTATCTGTTGCAAAAGGCAGACGATTTCATGAATGAAGCTATAAAGTACGCAAAGAAAAAAGGAAAAAAGATTGTAATCATATCAACGGGATTGAAGAGACAATATGATGCCGAGTATGTAAGTGACTGTGGGCCAGAGGAATTTTTAGGATATTTTAATGGCGCAGATACTGTATTTACAAATTCATTCCACGGAATTGCATTTTCAATTTTGCTTAATAAAAATTTTTACTATCAACTTCAAGGAAACAATGTAAAAACGAATAGTCGGTTGCTTGATATAATTAAGATGTTCAATTTGGAGCAACGACATATTGATAACATTGAGAAAGACGATTTTATTGACTATAAAGAAGTTAATGGTGTGATAGAAGAAAAAAGAAAGTCTGCGATTAAATACATTGAGCAACAAATTACAGGATAAGTAAGCATGAAAGAAAAAATAAGAAAACTAATTACTACATATCATGATGTTCCAATTCAAATGAAGGCGAGCCTTTGGTTTGTGCTAAGCACAGTCCTTCTTAAAGGAATATCATTTATCACAGTACCTATTTTTACGCGCATTATGGATACCGATCAATATGGTATTTATAGTGTTTATTTGACATGGTGCGAAATTTTTACAATTATCGGAACGTTCGGATTTGAGTCGTGCGCTTATATGAGCGTGCTAACAAAATTTGAAGGAAAAGATAGAGATGAAGCGGAAGCGTCACTGCTTGAATTATCGTTTCTGCTTACGACGGTTCTGTTGATAGTTTTTACTTTTTTTGGTAAGGCAATTTCCACATTAGTTGGACTGCCACAAAATATATTAATGCTTATGTGCATTCAAATATATTTTGTCCCTGCGGTTAATTTCTGGTCAGTGAAAAACAGATTTCAATATAAATACAAAAGCCTGGTATTTGTATCTGTTTCAATGGCAATATTAAATGCCGTGCTAGGAGTCCTTTTTATAACGAACTTCTTTATGCAAGACCAAGCTTTAGGAAGAGTTATATCAATTGTACTTGTTCAGGCGGGATACGGAGTTGCACTTTTAAAGCTATTGCTCAAGGGGAAAAATATAAGATTTTCGACAAAATATTGGAAATGGGCTATGCAGCTGCATAGCCCGCTGCTTCCGCACACGCTTTCACTTAAAGTTTTAGCGGGTGCTGATAAAATCATGATTAATATAATGATAAGTGCTACAGCAACTGCATTGTATAGTGTATCATATTCGGTTGCGGTTGTTGTGAATCTTATAAAAACAAGCATTATTGATGCGATTAGACCATGGATGTATACATGTCTAAGAGATAATAAAACAGAAAACGTCAAAAATGTAATGAATGGTCTTCTTGTATTTGTGTCGGCACTAACTCTAGTTTTCGTAGCTTTTGCTCCAGAGGTTATAAGAATTGTTGCACCAGTGAGCTACTATGAAGCGATTTATTGCATGCCACCAGTAATGATAAGCTCTTTCTTTACATTTTTATACAGCACTTTTTCAATAATTGAAATGTATTTTGAGGAAACAAAAAAGGTGATGGTCGCATCTATAGCTGCGGCGTTGTTAAATGTTGTATTAAATGCTCTTCTTATACCAGTTTATGGATACATAGCTGCAGCATTTACAACATTGATTTGTTATATTTTTCTTGCGGTCTTTCATTATTTTATGGCTAAAAAGGTTCTGAAACAACATGGTATGCCAATGGAATTGTTTGATGGGAAAACAATTTTAGTGATTAGCTTCAGTTTACTTTTCTTTCTGATTGCATTTGAATATTTGTACACTAAAACGATATTAAGGTATATTGCAGTTGGAACTGTTTTGATTTTGATGATTATCAAAAGAACTTATTTTTATAATTTGCTGAAAACCATCAAGAAAAAATGACACGAATTTATATTGATTTGAGGAGTTGATTTGATGTTCAAAAAGGGGGATAATCTTGAGAGCAGAGCAGAGCAGAGCAGAGCAGAGCAGAGCAGAGCAGAGCAGAGCAGAGC
>OGIE01000769.1_pt1 | contig 47480 bp, 36 predicted proteins | sample 1571581 | NCBI WGS metagenome assembly OGIE01 (sample SAMEA2582021, study PRJEB24529) | metagenome | biome: Human gut stool | place: China | collected 2011 | reverse complement strand
GCCGTATGATACAGTGGTGGTAGCAGATTTTGCCGATTTGGAATGCGAAGCATCGACAAAATCCGTTGCTGTTTGCGCAATGCGTGAACAGTAACCTCTTCGGGTAATGCATGAACGGTAAATTTGTATGATTTTGATGATCTTCCTCTTGTATAAATCTGAAAAATCGATTATAATAAAAACAGAACAAATGTTCGTGAAGATCGATAACGATAAAATAGAGTTTATAGGGAAAAGTGAGAAGAACGAGCGATGAAAATTCTTTTGACGGCGATCAATGCCAAATACATTCATTCTAATCTTGGAATTTACAGTTTGAAAGCATACGGGGAGAAGATTCTTAGGGAACAGTTTGGTGACTCAAATCGTGAGGAGCTTTCAGATCGAATGGTACAGATTGAGCTGGCGGAATACACGATCAACCAGCCGATCGGGCAGATTTTGCAGGATCTTTACCGAAGAAAGCCAGACATTATCGGATTTTCCTGCTATATCTGGAATATTGCCTATGTGAGAGAACTTTTGGCGGATGTGAAGAAGGTTCTCCCGGATGTGCAGATCTGGATGGGTGGTCCGGAGGTTTCCTATGATGTGAGCAAGACACTACAAGAGAATCCAGTGGTGGATCTCGTGATGAAAGGAGAGGGGGAAGAGACGTTTGCACAGTTGCTTGAAAACTGTGTGAGAGCGGGCGGAGATCCTAAAAACTGGAAGGAGATTGTCGGTTTGGCATACCGGAGTCCGGACGGTACAGGCGTGATAGAGACGGGAATCCGCCCTTATATGGATATGAGCCAGATTCCGTTTCCCTATGAGTGTGTGGACACAAAAGAGTTGGAGCATCGCATCATTTATTATGAGAGCAGTCGCGGTTGCCCGTTTTCCTGTGCATACTGTTTGTCTTCGATTGACAAGAGAGTGCGGTTTCGCGGACTTGACCTTGTGAAGAAGGAGCTGGCGTGGTTTCTTGAGGCAAAGGTTCCACAGGTCAAGTTTGTGGATCGAACGTTCAACTGTCGGAAAGATCATGCGATGGAGATCTGGCGGTTTATCCGGGATCAGGACAATGGGATCACGAACTTTCATTTTGAGATAGCAGCGGATCTTCTCGATGATGAGGAACTTGAGCTCTTGTCAACGATGCGCCCGGGACTTGTTCAGCTTGAGATCGGAGTTCAGTCGACAAACGAGAGAACGCTTGAGGCGATTCACAGAAAGACGGACATTGATCAGATTCGGGAGATGACGGCGAGAATCAACAGCTGGGGACGGATTCACCAGCACCTTGATCTGATTGCGGGATTGCCGTGGGAGAATTTGGAAAGTTTCCGTCATTCATTTGATGATGTCTACCGGATGGAGCCAGAACAGCTTCAGCTTGGATTCCTGAAGGTGCTGAAGGGTTCCTGTATGGAGAAGATGACGCAGGAGTGTGGTCTTCAGTATGCCTCCGCTCCGCCGTATGAGGTTCTGTCAACACGCTGGCTTCCGTATAGAGACGTGCTTGTGTTAAAGCAGATTGAGGAGATGGTCGAAGTCTACTACAACAGTCGCCAGTTCTGTTTGACACTCGGAGAACTCGAGAAAGCGTATGATTCACCGTATGAGATGTTTGAAGTGCTCGCAGATTATTATGAGAAGAATCATCTGTTTGAGGTAAACCACAGCCGAATGGCGCGCTATGAGATTTTGTGGGAATTGTTGACAGAGCTGTTTCCGAAGAAGCGGGAGGTATTTCGGGATCTCCTGATGTGTGATCTTTATCTGAGAGAGAACATCAAGAGTCGTCCATCGTTTGCTCCCGATCCTGGAGAGTGGAAGGAGGAGACGAGAAGATTTTTCCGAAAGGAAGAGCAAAGTCCGCATTATTTGAAGTATTATGAGGGATATGATTCGAGACAGATGGCAAGAATGGCACATTTGGAGCGTTTGAGCAATGGAACTTATCGATTGTTTGATTATAAAAGAAGAGATCCTTTGAGCAGAAATGCAGGAATGATCGAGATTTCACAGATTTCAAACGAGGAACTCACCGCGTTATAGCATACAGGAAGTAGAAATTCCAAGGAGAAGAGACAGATAACTTTCTGTATGTGACATCTCTTCTTATGGAAAGAAAAGGAGGATATGCGATGAAGAGAGAGCACAGTGGTGAAATAGGCAGGAGAATGTATCCGGTTATGCAGAGATTTCGGGAGCGGGCGAGGGCAGAGTTTGTTCTGTTACAGCCGAAACTCAGAGAGGAGATGGAGGAGGCTGCCAAGGCGAGCGATCACTATGCGCAACTGAGATTGGAGCTTGACCAGAGACATTGCATCGATGAGATGATTGAGAAGATCACGTCAGCATATGAGTGTGAATTGAACTGGACTTACATGGCGGGAATTCTGGACTGTCTGCGCTTTTTGGAGGAGACGGGTGGCGGAGATTTTATTTGAGCGAAAATGCCTGAAGATGTCCGTTTTGTATGCATTTTTATGCAAGAAATACCGGTATCCCGCTTGTGAAAGCGACAGAGAAGTGGTAAAATAAAGACATCTTACAGGATACAGTAAGAGGGAAAATTGAGCGTTCGCAAATCGGATTTTTCAGGTTTGTTCCGTTTGTAGAATGCTCAGGGGGAAATGTATTTTTATACAACGTTGAAGAAAGAGAAAATTTTTGCGGAAATTTTCTCTTTCGGATACGAAGAAATCTCAAACTTAAATTGTTTTTTGAAAAAACGTTTACAATCAGATTTCAGATCCGCTCATTTTGGGTTTGACATTTCTAGTTTGATACTGTGTGAGACTCCGCGAGATAAGGAGACTCTGTGATGGAATCAAAATAGTGGAGCAGAAGCTGATAAAATACCTGTTCTGCCTCGCTGGGTTTCCAGTTCTTGCGGTTGAAGAGTGCATTGAGCCGGAAAAGCGGCGGATTGAACGAATAGTAGGTGATCCGGTCGCGGTCGACTGCACAGGATTCTGCGATAAAGGCGACCCCATTCCCGTGAGCGATCATATTGCGGGTTGCGGCGATGTTGTTCGTCTCGCAGAAGGCGTGAGGCGTGAAGTTCGCTTCGCTCAGGATCTGATCTGCGACGATTCGCAGGGAAGAACCACGTTTGGAATTCAAAAAGTTCTCGTTCGAGAATGCCCTTGCTAACTCTTGCGGAGTCAACGTATCGTTTGGATGTTCCTTCGCATAGGGATGAGAGGACGGAACTGCGAACAGAATCAGCTCTTTGCGGAGTACCTTTGCCTGATCGGCAAACGGTGCGAGATTTGGAACGGCGGCGATTCCAAGATCGAGAGATTCCTCCATGATCATCTTTTTGAGCGCAGGAAGTCCGAGCTCTGAGATCTCGATTGACACGTCTGGATATGTTTTCTTATAGTCTGGAATCAGTTCTGATAACATACGCATTCCAAAGTTGGAAGTCACTCCAATTCGGATATTTCCGCGGTGATTCAGCGCGGCGATATTATGGTAAAGCTCTTTCTGAATGGCTACAACCTTTTTTGCAGAATCGATGTAAAGCTCCCCTGCTGGTGTGGGAACGAGCTCTGTCTTCGTCCGGTAAAAAAGAGGAGTACCAAGTTCCTGCTCCAGTCTGGAAAGATACTGGCTGAGAGAGGATTGAGAGACGAACAATTCTTCAGCAGCAATCGTCATATTCTTGTGTTTGGCAATCGCCAGAATGTAATTCAAATATTTCACATCCATATCCGTATTATACCTACCTTTTTTATTTTTGACACGTAAGAAGTGTTACCGTGTACCTTGGCTGGACTTAAAAGTATCTGAAATGTTGATTTGTATTTTCCCTCTAACTGTTTGCTTGTAAGCTTGCAAACACGCGCTCTCGCACTCGCCTGTCTGCTGATACAGGTGGTTTGCTTGCTGATAGTTATTAGATCACGATTCGTACTTCGGTACTTGACGCTACTTCGCAGCTATCGTGATCGCCACTCGGGATGAACAAGTAAACTGGTTCCCCCTCGTTAACACTCATTATATCATCTTTAAATCTCAATTCCAATCGTTTTGTATCCATTTCAACAAAACTCTCATATATCCAGTGAAAACAAAAAGGTCTATTGTGAAATTAGCTTTGCTTATTCTGTGAATAAAGAATAAATATTGGAAATCTTTCTGTGAATTTGATATAAATAATTCATAAACAAAGAGAGAGATCATGAAGACATTAACAAAGGAGGAGTCGAGTGATGGCACTGAGAAAGGAGGAACAGAGATGTTTTTCAAAAAGTATGGAGACATTGTAGTCGGTATCTTTTTCATGGCACTGTCCGCAGTCATGATGGTGATGGCGCAGATGCTCCCGAAGTCAAAGGTTATGGAGGTTGGACCGGAATTTATGCCGATGGTAATCGGAGTAATCACCTTTGCACTTGCAGCAGCGCTCACGTTCTTAAGCATCAAGAACTTTAAGATGCATAACGCGGAGATCAAGGCAGATGACATAGAGGACTGCGATTACAAGCGTGTGCTTGAGAGCGTGATTCTGATGCTGGTCTATGTGTTTGTGATGAAGCCGGTTGGTTTCATTCTTTCCACCCTGGTATTCCTGTTTTGCCAGATGATGGTTCTTTCCCCGGACGACGAGAGAGGAAAGAAGCAGGCAATTCTACTTGCAGTGATCGATGTGGTGTTTACCCTTGTGGTATTCTTCCTGTTCCGTTATGGATTTAAGATCGTTCTGCCGGCAGGAATTTTCTCAATTAATTTGTAGGAGGCGAAAGAGATGCAGGCATTAGGACTTTTGGGAAATGCGTTTGTGAGCATTATGCACCCGGCATCCATTCTGTTGATGATCGCCGGCGTAGCAATCGGTATTGTATTTGGTTCGATTCCGGGACTGTCCGCTTCGATGGCAGTGGCACTGATGTTGCCGTTGACCTTCTCGATGACACCGTCCCTCGGTATGAACACTCTGGTAGCTGTGTACATCGGAGGTATCTCCGGTGGACTGATTTCCGCAATTCTGCTGAACATGCCTGGTACGGCATCTTCCATCGCAACAACATTTGATGGATATCCGATGGCGAAAAAGGGTGAGGCAATGAAGGCTTTGGGACTTGGAATTGTGTTCTCTGCACTGGGTTCCATTTTCTCCTTCCTGGTACTTACCTTCTGTGCACCGCTTCTGGCAGATGTGGCACTGAAATTTACTCCGGCTGAGAACTTTGGTATCTGCTTCTTCGCTCTGACGATGGTAGCAATCCTTTCTTCCGGAAACATGATTCGCGGTCTTTTAGCTGGTATGCTCGGTCTGATGTTTACCCTGATCGGTATGGCTCCGATCGATGGAACCGCACGTTTCACCTTTGGAAACCCAAACCTGATGGCAGGTTTTGATACCCTTCCTACTCTGATCGGTATCTTTGCAATCTCCGATATCCTGATCACCGCTGAGGCAATGGGTAACGGAAAACTTGAGACGATCCCGATCAACAAGGTAAAGGGATTTGGATTCAGCATGAAAGAGTTTGTTTATCACCTTCCGAACTTCCTTCGTTCTGCACTGATCGGAACCGGAATCGGTATCCTTCCTGGAATCGGTGGTTCTACTTCCGGAATGCTCTCCTATGTAACTGCTAAGAACATGTCCAAGCATCCGGAAGAGTTCGGAAAAGGATGCCCGGATGGTATCGTAGCAACTGAGTCTGCAAACAACGCAACAATCGGTGGAGCCATGATCCCGCTTCTGGTACTTGGTATCCCGGGTGATGGCGTAACCGCAATGATGCTTGGTGGTTTCCTGATTCACGGTCTGTCCGCAGGTCCTCTGCTGTTCGTAAAGAACGGTGATGTCGTATACGGAATCTTCGCTGCATGTATCATTTGTACACTGATCATGCTGGTTGTAGAGTGGACCTGTATCAAGGGCTTCGTACAGGTACTGAAAGTTCCGAAGCACATCCTGCTTCCGCTGATTCTGGTTCTATGCTGCGTAGGTGCTTATGCAACGAATAACCGTATCTTCGATGTACAGTCGATCCTGATCTTCGGTGTGGTTGGATACCTCTTCCACAAGTTCAAACTGCCGACGACTCCGTTCGTTCTGTGCTTCCTGATCGGTAGCATGCTTGAGACTTACCTGCGCCGTGGTATCATGCAGTACAAGTCCTTTGGAGCATTCTTCACAAGACCGATTTTTGATGCATTCTTCTTTGTAGCAGTAGGAGTTCTGGTTTGGTCTGTATTTAAGGAGCTGAAGGCCTTCTACGCAAAGAAAAAAGCATTGGGCTAAAAAAATAGGTGATTAGGTAAAAAGTAAAAACGGGTTAAGAAACTTAGAGCAGCAATACAAAACTATATAAAAAATAAAGGGAAAAGGAGATACAACTATGAAAAAGAGATTTTTGGCAACGGTACTGGCAGGAGCAATGGTAATGGGTTTAGCAGGATGTAGCGGCGGAGCTGACAGCACGACTGCAACGACAGCAGAACAGAAGGCTGATACTGCAACCGAGACCAAGACTGAAGGTGGCGAGAGCAAGGCAGATGCATCCACCGCTACAAGCGATTGGAAGCCGGCTTCTACCGTATCCATCGTTGTACCAGCAGGTGCAGGTGGTAACACTGACCTTTCCGCTCGTGTATTTGCTCAGTACGCAAAAGAGCTGACCGGTGTTGATTTCATCGTTGTAAACGCAAACGGTGCAGCAGGTTCCGTAGCAGCAAACCAGGTGCTTTCCGCAGAGCCGGATGGCACGACCTTCCTGTATGGTCATAACCTTGTAAACGTTGCAAACATCGCAGGTGTAACGGATTACAACTACACCGCATTTAAGCTGGGACCGACCTTCGCAAAGGACCCGGCACAGCAGTTGTATGTAAACTCTGAGAAGTACAAGAATCTGGACGAGTTCATTGAGGCAGCAAAGGCAGCACCGGGACAGATGAAGGCTTGTACCGAGGTTGGTGCATACACCTACTATGAGTTACTTGCATTTGAGAAAGAGGCAGGTATCGATCTGGATCTGGTAGATGTAGGTTCTAACTCCGATAAGATCGCTGCAATGCTTTCCGGTCAGGTAGACCTGATGCCGGGTGCATACATCAACTGTAAGGATTATCTGACCGCTGGACAGTTCACCTGCATCGGTGCTCCGACCGAAGAGCGTTATGACCTGATCAAGGACATTCCAACTCTGAAAGAGCAGGGTATCGATCTGGTATATCCGGACTGTGACTTCTCCTTCTACTTCCCGAAGGATACCTCCGATGAGATCATCACCTGGTATGAGAACCTCGTTCAGCAGATCCTTGACGATCCGAAGGCACAGGAAGCAGTTGCAAACGTAGATATGATGCCGTACTACTTAAATGCAGCAGATTCTGAAAAGAACGATGAAGAGATCTTCAACACGATCCAGGAAATCGCTAAGAGCGTAGAGCAGTAAGCAGATTTAGAGAGTGATGGGACAAATGCTTTGTCTATCATAAGATTGCTTGAGAATGAACTGAAAATTTGATGATGAAATCCCAAAAAGAACCCCGCAGGTGGAAATTCCGCTTGCGGGGGCTTTTTGTTGTGACAGAAAAATGAGTTTTATACCTTGAGCCTGATTCTGCTTTTTTCTTCAAACAGACGACAAATTGCGTTGGCGACGTTTTTAATTTCGCTTTTTTCTACAAACTGGGGGCTCTCAATCAATCGATAAAAAAATGTGATCTCCGGGGAGACTGTGAGAATGTAGCAGTGGGCACGGATATCTTCGGTAATCATCGATCCCGGCAGAAAGGCGATTCCTTTGCCGTCCTCTAAGAATTCTTTTGCCTTGAGAGAGTGATCAACCTCATAGATGCGGTTTAGAATCAGATGATTTTTTGCGAGAACCTGATCCTGACATTCTCGCATATAGCTTCCCCTTTTTAACAGAATAAATGGGATGGAGGCACAGTCGGAAAGCGTTGGGATATGATTTAGTTTTGTGCGAAGGTATGCCATAGGGACAACAGGGAAAAGGCGGTCTTTTCCGAGCGTGATCTCATGACCGCTTGTCGGCATGGAGGCAGGGATTGTCACGAGGGCAAAATCTGCGAGACGGTTGTCTGTGTAGGCGACACCGGTTCGGGAATCGGTTGTGATCCACTCAAAGGTTTCATCAGGGAAGAGACGAGACAATTCAGGTTTTAACACATCCTTGACAAAGCGGGATAGAACGGGGATTGCTGCAATGCGGATAGATGCGGTTGTCTCAGCGAGATGATGAATCTGTGCGAGTGTCTGGGAGCGGATCTGGAGAATTCGTCTCGCACCGTTGAGATAGATCTGACCGGCGGGAGTGGGAATCATTTTTCGGTCTTTGCGCTCAAAAATCGGATAGCCGAACTGTTTTTCCTCGTTTTTGAGACACTGGCTGATTGCGGATGGAGAGACGAAAAAGTGCTCGGCGGTCTGCGTCACCGTGCCTGTCTTTTCAAGTGTGAGCATGTACTCAAAATTTGTTGTATTCATAGGTGTTGATGCGTTCCTTTCGCTGTTCGAGATAGTAGTCGGCATACTGATGCATGTAGTACGGGGACCCCCAGCTGTTCATGACAAGGTGAATCAGGTATTCTTCTGCCTCGGACAGCTGGTATCCGCGCCGAATCCCGATGCCCTGATAGACGATGATCCGCGGGGAGAGGGAGTAGACGGAGACATCGTCGTCCGGGTTGTAGTAGGAGTCTGGCACGAGGGCAGTTCCGACTCCGTTTAAGACCATCTCGTAGAGCAGAGGGATGATGCCGGTACGAAAAATGATATTTGAGGTCAGACCGGCATTTCGGTAAAGCTCGTCGACGAGGTTGGAGTACGAGGTGTAGCTCTCGTTTGCCAGAATCGGGGTATCTTTTAATACGCTCAGATCTTCGAGAACGGGGATCGGTTGGTTAGGCGCAAGTGTCTTATAGTCGTAGAAAAGCGGATGACCTTTTGGAACCATCAGAAGAAGCTCCTCATCCATGAATTTCAGGTATTCAAGGTTTGGAACGCTTGTCTCCGTCGCTCCGAGGAGGGACATTGTGATTGAGCCGTCTGCGAGCATTTCTTTTAAGCGTTGATTCAGGTCTGCGACAAAAAACAGATTGATCTCCGGATAGCGCTTGCGAAAATCCTGAAAAATCTTTGCAAACGCCTGTGCTCCGCGGATCGCACTTCCGCCAAGTGTGATCGAGGTTCGGGAAGGGTGGGAGAGAGCTTTGGCCTGACGACGGATTTCAGAGGCGGTGTTCAGACATTCCTGACAGCCGTGCAGGTAGATTTGTCCGGCTTCCGTCAGAAGCAGGTGCTTGCTGGAACGCAGAAAGAGCGGAGTTTTAAGCTGTGCCTCGAGAGAGGCGAGCCATTTGGAGAGCGCAGGCTGGGAGATGCCGAGCATTTTTGATGCCTTTGTCATCGAACCGGAGAGGGCGAGGGCATTCATATATTGCTGATCTTTCAGATACATGGAACAAGAAAACCTCCTGTAAAAAATCTTATGGATTATCAATAACTTTTACTTAAAAATATCATGAATTTTATGTGTTTGTCAATTCCTGTCGAATAGAGTATACTGGTATCATACAAGGAAAAAGATGAAAAGTACATGATTTCCTTGACAGCGCTGACAAGAATCAAAACTGAAAATCAATCCTGAGTGTATGCAAACAAAGACAGAAAATGGCAAACTAGTGATAAGTTTTGCTTAAATATGGAGGGATGAACATGTTGCACATGTATATTGTTTTAGGACTTTTGATCTTTATGATCGCGATGTTCTTTACAGGAAAAGTGCCTTATGGTGTGACAACGATGACCTGTTGTGTGGTTCTTGCGCTCACTGGCGTGATGGATATTTCGGGAGCATTTTCCGGACTGGCAAATAAGACAACAATTTTGATTGCAAGTATGCTGACCGTTGCATTTGCATTTGGAAAGACGAGTCTGATCAACAAGATCCGGGCGCAGATGGATCGGATCAAGGAAAAGAGCGGACTGGCATTTATTGTCTTTCTGTTTCTCGTGACGATTGTTCTTGCACAGCTGATGGGAAGAACCGCGATTGTCTCGATCATTGCCCTGTTCCTGGTTTCTCTTGATGACAAAGATGAGATCTGTGGATCTCGAATGGTCTTTGCAGCATTTTCTGTTCTGGCAGCGTGGAGCTTGAAGATCCCGATGGGTCTTGGTGCGACTGCATCCGCAACTGCCAATGCGTATTATGAGGGAATTATCAACAATCCGGATCTGATGCTAAAGACAGGAGATATGTTTAAGGTATCCGCAATTCCGGCAATTGCACTGACGGTATATGCACTGTTTGCGTGGAAATTGATTCCGAAGAATTCGATCAATACGACGAACGTGAAAGAAGTGAAGGCGACCGCAGAGATCTCAAAGAAGGATGAGACCATCATCAATGTCGTGTTCATCGCTGTTCTTCTTGGATTTATCTTTGGATCAAAAATTGGAAGCCTGATGTATGTGATTCCGGCAGCCGGTGTTCTCGTCCTGATTTACACGAAGGCATTGAGCACGAAGGAAGCAGTGAATTCTCTGACAAGTGATATGGTATGGATGATCGCCGGTGTTCTTGTAATGTCAGACGCGATCGGCAAATCCGGCGTCGGAGATCTGATCGGAAATGGTCTTCTGAACATTCTTGGTGACCACCCGTCAGGGATGGTTGTCCTGTTTGTCTTTGCAGTTGCAACGATTGTGATGACAACTTTTATGTCAAATACAGGAACCGCAGCGGTTCTGACTCCGATTGCAGCCTCCCTCTCCCTCGTGAGTGGAATGGACCCGAGAGGAATTGTGCTGATTATCAACATTGCATCGATCATGGCAATCGCATTCCCGAGCGGATCTGCTGAGTGTGCACTTGCATTTGCAATCGGTCAGCATGCACCGGCAAAGCTTTTGAAGTATACGATTCCGTATCTGCTGATTGCAGTGGTGACGCTTGTGCTTTCTGCAAACTTCTTCTATCCGGTATATCCGGGCTGATCAGATGGAAATCATACGAGCGATTTGATAAATCATGTGGATGATGCGAACAAAAGATATGTAGAAAAAGAGGAGAGTAGGGACCATGAAATCTTATTTACAGGAACCGGAAGCGCAGAGACTTCCGGATGCGACAGAAGCAACCATCAATCGAAGCCATTATTATCGTCAATTTCTTCATGGCTATTATCAGTTTGACTGTGTAGTGGAAAAAGATGTGACCCGCTCCACAAAGTTTTATATCCCGGAAGGTTCAATTTATAATCAGCCGACAATCTTTCTCGGTGTTCCGGGCGGAAAAAATTCGTGGGATTTCCTGGTTGAGAGCGGATGGAAAGCCCTCGCGGATGAGTATGGACTCTATCTTGTTCTGATGGAGGCATCCGATGAGACAGGATGGAAGGGCGATCAGGCAGATGAGGCGTACTTAAATGCGCTGAATAACGATATTTCTCTGCGCCCGATGTTCTGCTCGTTTCAGCCGAATTTCTATGCAGTCGCATATGGGGATAGCGCCGATGTTGTTGCACGCCAGAGTAGAAAGTCTCCGAGAGCTTATGCAGTGGTCGCACTGATCGGAACCTCCGGAATGACCGAAGAGGAAGAAACAATGCTTAGTGAGACAGAGAGCCGTGTGCCGGGAGTGACATTCTCAGCGATCCAGACACCGGTATGGATCGTGCCGGCAAGAACAAAGGATTCTCAGACCGATCAGGAAAAAGAAGCCGTAGAGCAAGCTGTGGAGCGTGAGACTTCTTACTACCGCAGAGCAAACCACAGTGAGGAGAATGGATCTGTGTTGGGAACAAAGACGGTGTGGTTGCCAAAAGAGGGCGGAGATGACGATGAGTACTGGTGTGCAAACGTTGTGGAAGATCAGTGCGAGTGGGAATCCTGTGTAAATCGTGCTTACAGTGAGGCAATTCTCACGGAACTTTTTGATGGAATCTATCGCTATCCGGGCAATAACAATGGAGCACTCCGCAAAGCCGGAAACATCTATGAGAGAGGATTTCAGAAGTTTTCAGCGGATGTCTGGGGCGGATATTATTCGGACAAGCGGGATACTTACCGCAGAGAGTGGTATGTCTATCTGCCGCAGAGCGCGCCGAAAAAAGAGATTCCGGTTGTCTTTGTTTTCCACGGTGCAGGTGGAGGTGGGGATGAGATCGCAGACCGTATCGGCTGGAGCACGGTCGCAGACCGTCATGGCTTTATGATTGTGATGATGTCCGCTTCTGAGCCGAATGAGGTTCGTGAGATCAGTGAGATTCGCACAAACAATATATTCCGTCCGATGTGGAATACAGGAAATCCTCAGCCGGAGCGCCCGGCAGACATGAAATTTCTCGATTATGTCTATGAGTGGCTGATTGAGAATTATCCGGTGGATCAGAGACGGATTTATGGAAGCGGTCAGTCTTCAGGCGGAATGATGAGCTGGGCATGTGCAGCGTACCGCCCGGATTACTTTACGGCAGTCGCTCCGTTCTCCGCAAGAGATATTGATATTGAGGCAGTTATGCGGGGCGAGCAGGAGAATCCTCCGATTGAGGGATCAGACATTGCGATCATGGCAAATCTTGGATGCTGTGACTCGGCATTTAAGGGCGGATTTTCCGGATCTGAAAGATTAGTGGATTACTGGTGCGACCGCTATCAGCTCACGAAGCACTGGGCGGATTACACTTACATGGATGAGGGCAAACATTGCAGTTACCAGAAGGGATTGCTCACTCACTATGTGTTTGAGACAGAGGGGGGCGTTCCGATGCTTCATCTGACAGAGACGGCGACGAAGGCACATGCGACCTGGCCGTCTGAGTGTGAGGAAGTCTGGAGTGAATTCTTTGCAAAATTCACAAAAGACCCGAAAACTAAAAAGTTGTCCTATCAGAAAAATGACTGATTTATAACCCCAGACTCTTATCTACCTGCCCGCGCACATAGTCGGTCGCAAGTGCGATGAAATACTTTTCCGGTTTTGTCAGGTAAGAACCCTTCAAAAACGAGATGCTTCTCATCCAGCGAAGTCTTGGCGGAACCGTAAAGTAGACGATCTCCTCGCTCGGGCGGACGTAGGACTGTGGGAAGAAAGCCGGAGCAATCTGGGATTTGACCATGCTGACAACGGTTGCCGTGCTGATGGATTCAAACAGAATCTTCGGGGAGAATCCGACATTAGAGAAACACAGATCGATCATATCGCGCATTCGGGTCTCTTTTCCGAGAAGGATAAACGAATTGTCCCGAAACAGAGAAAGGTTGATCTCGGGCAGGGTCTCCCAGCTCTTTTCACCGGCAAGGTGGGCGAGCGGGTGGGAGGACGGAACGCCGAGCACCATATATTCGGAATCCATGTTGATGTACTCGAGATCCGGGTGTATGCTCCGCTCATAGTAGGAATTGCAGGCAAAGTCCACAACCTTCTGAAGAATCAGACGCTCCATCTCCTTGACGCGGGCTTCATGGATCTTAAACGTGATATCTGGATATTTCTGATGAAAGACCGGATAGATCTTGGCGAATATCCGTGATCCCGCCTCCGGGGTGTAGGCAATCGATATTTCACCGCGCCGTTCCTCGGCAATGTCGTGAATCATTTTATAGGTCTCTTTTTTCATCGAGAGCATTTCTTTGGCAGTATTCAGATAAATTCTTCCTGCGTAAGTAGGAAGCATCGTCCGATTACGGCGCTCAAAGAGAGGAGTTCCAAGTTCCTTCTCAAGGCGCAGTAATTGCTGATTCAGTGCAGGTTGTGTGAGAAACAGCCGTTCCGCTGCCCGGGAAATGCTCTTTTCCTGTTCAATTGTAAGAATGTATTCCAACTGATGAAGATCCATATTCTTCTTATCCTTCTTTCTTTGTTTTCTTTTTGTTTCTTTTTCTTCCTTTGTTTCTTTTCTTTAAAATGCTCTTTTTTTCAAATCCTGGCGATCGATATTTCGCAAATTTGTTAACGAATATATCTAATAAATAATTAGAGAAAATATAATTATCAATAAGTTGTATTTAGCTATTGAGATAATTATAATAAAAACAGATCAAAAAAACAACGTTGTTGAAAAGAAAATAGTAAAAATAACAAGAGATCAAAAAATGATTTCGTTAAGGAAAAAGGAGAGTATTCACATGGGATTTCGATGCACACCACCGACAAAAGATCCGGTAGCGACACTGGCCTATAAGCCATGGACGTTGGCGATCAAACCGTTTCAGGTGGCTCCACAGACCTGGTATGTCGCAGGTCAGACTTGGGTGGGCTGTTACCTGATTGACACCGGAGACGGACTGATTTTGATTGATACGGCAATCACAGAGAGCCTTTATATGCTTGTGGATTCGATTTATCGTCTCGGCTATAAACCGGAAGACATCAAGATGATCCTGATTAGCCATGCACACTTTGACCACTGTGGTGGAGCACGGGCGATGAAGGAGCTGACCGGAGCACCACTCTACATGTCCAAGGAGGACTGGGAGTTCATGAAGGCATGTCCGGACGAGACAATCGCAATCGACAAAGACGATCATCCACAGCCGTTTGAGCCGGATGGTTTCTTCTCAGATGATGAGCCGATTTGCCTTGGAAATGTGGAGATCCGCACAATGCTGACTCCGGGTCATACCGTTGGTTGCACGAGCTTTTTCTGGACCGTGACAAATCCGGCAAACGGAGAGAAATATGTGGTCGGCATGCATGGCGGTGTCGGCGCCAATACGATGAACAACAAGTATTATGCGACGAGCCATTATCTGACCCCGGATCTGCGCGAGCGTTTCTTAAATGACGCAGAGAAAGTCCGCAACATCCATGTGGATATTGCACTTCCGAGCCATCCGAATCAGATCGAGATTGTAGATCGTGCAGGACAGTACACCGATGAGAGTCAGCCATTCCTCGATGACACGATCTGGGCACAGTTCGTTGATGAGAGAGTGCGCCAGGTTCGCGCGGTGATGGAAAAAGAAAACGAAAAATAAGTGGAAACAACAGTTACCGTTTGTGCAACGCATGAACGGTAACGACAGAAGAGACAAACTGGCATCAGGGATTTTTCAAAGGAGAAGCGTAATGGAAATGTATATTGTACTTGCGGTGACATTGTTTATGATGGTAATGTTCGTCTGGCATAAAGTACCGTTTGGTGTGACGACGATGACCTGCTGTATCGTACTTGCCGCAACGGGAGTGCTGAAACTTTCAGCAGCCTTTACTGGATTTGGAAACAAGATTGTGGTTCTGATTGCACCGATGCTTGCGCTGAGTGCGGCGCTCACAAAGACGAGTCTCGTCGCACGGATCGGCACAATGATGCAGAGCATGAAAGGAAAGAGCGGAATTGCCCTGATCCTGATGTTCTACATTGTTGGTATGGTTTTTGCACAGTTCATTCCGAGTACCGCAGTCATCAGTATCATGATCGTCTTTCTGATGACTATCGGAAACACTGGTGATGTGACTGCAAAGAGACTTCTGCTTCCTCTGCTCGGTGTTCTGTGTGCATGGAAGTTCCGTTTCCCGATCGGTCTTGGAGCATCCACGTTTGCACAGATCAACGGTTACTATGAGGGAATCATCTCTGATCCGTCCATGCAGTTGACGATGATGGATCCATTCTTCTTTGCAATTCCGTCGATGATCGTTCTGGCAGGTTACTGCATTTTTGGATGGAAGTTGATGCCGAAGGATGATGGAGATGTTGATAAGAGTGCTTTAAAAGAGTCCAAGAAGGCAAATGCCCTCACCCACGGACAGGAAGTTTATGTTTATGCAGTATTTGTAATTGTTATGCTTTTAATGATCTTGAACAAGTGGACCGGAAATCTTCTGTATCTGGCACCGGGCATGGGTGTTCTCGCTCTGCTTTACGGTGGAGTGATGAAGCCGGATGAGGCAGTTAAGGCAATGACCGTTGACATGATCTGGATGATCGCAGGCGTTCTGGTTGTCGCAGATGCTCTTGGTTCCTCAGGAGCAGGTGATCTGATCGGAAATGCAGTTCTTGCAATCCTTGGCGAAAATCCGAGCTCGATGATGGTAATGTTGGTCTTCTCCGCAGCAACGATTGTGATGACGACTTTCCTCTCCAACACGGCAACTCAGGCAGTTCTGATCCCGATTGCAGCTTCGATCTGTCTGGCAGGTGGTTGGGACCCGAGAGGCGTTGTGCTGATCATCGGTACCGCAAACATGTTTGCACTTGGATTCCCGTCTGGTTCCGGTGAGGCAGCAGTTGCATTTGCAGCGGGCGGATATAACCCGGTAAAGGTTCTGAAATTTACGGTTCCGTACATGCTTCTAGCAATTATCACCTGTGCGCTGACCGCCCAGTTCATGTACCCGCTGTACTAGAGAATCATGGTGTGCAAACAAACATATCATTTGTTTCTTTGTTCTTGAAATGGAATAAATAAAATGGAATAGAAAATAAACTCAGGCTGAGAAGATTTCGATGCTCCCACTTTATGACTTATGACGGGACAGTCGAAATCCTGCTCAGCCATTTGAACATAGGGACATAAAAAGACAGAAAATCAGAAAAAAAGCAAAAAAACAATCGGAGATGGATTGACAATTCGGTTATCGAATCCTAAACTTTAAAAATTGATAATTTAGATGATTAAGTAAAAAATAGTAGAAAAAGGAGAGAAAAATTATGTCGATGAAATCAGAGTATGAGGAGTATCTGGAACGTCGGGAAAAAATGAAAAAAAATCCGATGGCGCGTATCTGGATCAACCAGGAATCCCGCTATGTAAAGCCGTTTCAGATGTACGGAAATCTGTATTATGTGGGGGATAGCTGGGTGTGTGCACACATCGTGGATACCGGCGAGGGACTTCTTTTGTTTGATGCCGGAAACTGCGGAAATGGTGCAACCGCAATGCTGATTCAGGCGATCTGGGAGATGGGATTTAACCCGGCTGATGTGAAGTGGATGGTTCTCTCCCACGGACATGTGGATCACATCGGAGCGGTTAACTTCTTTAAGAGAATGTTTGGAACGAAAATTTATCTTGGCGCTCTGGATGCGAAGATGTTCCGTGAACACCCGGAACTTGCACTTGTGCAGGAGAGCACGGACTACATGGATGAGCTCTTTGTGCCGGATGTGGAGATCCATGAGGGAGACAAGATCAAATTTGGAAACACGGAAGTGGAATTCCATGAGGCTCCGGGTCACACCGAGGGCGTGATTTCCTGCTTCTTTGACGTGACAGACGGCAAGGAGACGAAGCGAGTCGGATATTATGGGGGATTTGGATTTAACACGCTTCAGAAATCGTTTCTGCTTGAGATTGGAGACACAAATTACTCGATGAGAGAGACGTATCTGCGCTCAATCGAGAAAGTGATCAATGAAAAAGTCGATATCTTCATGCCGAATCACTGTGTCAATGTCGATCTCTTGAACAAGAGACAGTTTATGATCGATCATCCGTCTGAGCCGAATCCGTTCATCGATGAGAATGCGTGGAAGAATTATCTCCAGATGAAGTACGATGACTTGAAAAAGCTGATGGCAGATCCGGCGCAAAACTGATAGATGCGAATGGACGCCACACAGAAAAATAAAAAATCAAAGAGTCTGTAAGCGCAAAAAACCGCCTTTTTTCTGCAAAAATGGCGGTTTTTTGTGAACTTGTTTCCGAATTTGTATAGGCTTTTTTCTGTAAAAAGCATGCAAAGGATTTGTAAAAAACAAAAAAAGAGCAAAACAAAGTGGAACCGGTACCGGAATTTGTACAGTTTTCCCATAAAATCAAGAGCTTTTACGTACACACTGAAATTTGACATGGACACGGAAACGTGATATACCTTTCACAACCAGTAGGCGTGATGTTACTGTTGACGCGTTTTGCAAATGGTAATATCCTAATTTCTTCCAAATTTAGAAAAGGAGTTGTTTATTATGAAGGAAAGAAAAATCAGACTGGCAACATTGGATGAGGCAAAGGCGTTTGTAACAGCAGCAGGAAAGTGCGATTTTGATATTGATGTTTATTATAATCGTGTCGTGATTGATGCAAAATCGATCTTAGGTGTTTGCAGTCTGGATCTGACAAAAGATCTGACTGTGAGAATGTACGGAGAGAATCCGGAGTTTGAGGAAGTCTTGGATCAGCTTGCACCGGAGAAGAACAGAGAGATTGCGTAAGAGCGATTGTAAACGGGCATAGCAAAATACAGAAATACAGATACGAATTATAAAACAGCAGGAAAATTTCTTGGAACAGGAGAAGTTTTTCTGCTGTTTTTGTGTAACCATATTTTTAATAATATTTCACATGCCCTTTCAAAATTACCGCGCTTGAGTTAGAGCATCTCCATAAACTGTCGTGCCGCCTGCGAGATCGGCACGTTCTCATTGTGTGCGACCACCATCTGTCTTGTCGGAAGTTCCTCCTCGAGATTGACGATAAAGAGATTTTTCTCCTCCTCAGGAATGCAGTAATCCGGTACAAAGGCAATGCCGAGTCCGATTCTTGCAAGGTCGATCAACAGATCGTTGCTCGAAATCTCAATCTCCGGTACAAGATCGAGCTGGTGGCGCTGGAACATGCTGTGCAGAAACTCGCTCGTCGTGCTCTTGCGGTCGAGCATCAGAATCGGATACGTCTGAAGCTCCTTTAAGGAGACGCTCTTTCCGCGCAGGTCAGAGTATTCCTCATTTGCGACAAAGACATCGTGGAACTCGCGGATCACCCGCACATGATGACTGCTTGAGAGACCGGAGTTCGGATAGTTTGTGATCGCAAAGTCGACCTGACCGGACTCAAGGAGCTTGGCGCAGGCGATAGAGGTCTGGTTCGTGACCTTGATGTGCACGCCCGGATAGAGACGATGGAATTCTTTTAAATAGTGAAGCAGATAGTAACGGCAGATCGTGTCACTCGCGCCGATGCGAAGCTGACCGCCGTTTAGGGTGTTGGCCTCAAGAAGCTGATTCTCGCCCTGACGGATCAGATTCATCGCCGGCTCAATGTGCTTGAGCAGGATCTCGCCCTCCGGTGTCAGCTGGACGCGCTTCGTACTGCGGATAAATAAGGGTTGATTTAACTTTTTCTCCAGGACCTTGATCGACTGGCTGACCGCAGACTGGGAAATAAAGAGCTGTTTGGAGGCTTCCGAGAAGCTGAGAGTATTCGCAACATGGTAGAATACTTTATATAATTCGTAGTTGATATCCATGATTATTAGTTCTCCTTATAAGTTGACTTTATTTTATCAGAAAATGCGGAGATTGTAAATGGATAATTTGACAAATAAGAAAAAACGTTGTATAGTGGTTTCATAAAGTAAAGGCGCTTTGGGTCTCCCAGAGCGCCTTTTTCTATTATTCGATATCCGCTCGGATAGAACAAAAACAAAGGGGAGAGCGCTGATGAGAGAACTGATTGAGCACAGAGAGGGAATCAACCGGCTGATGGCACGGTACGGAGTGAAATTCGGCATTTACAAGAACAACGAATTTCATGAGCAGTTATTTCCATTTGACCCAATGCCAAGAGTGATTTCAGCAAAGGAATTTGAGTTTCTGCAAAAGGGATTGACGCAGAGAGTCGATGCGCTGAATGCATTTCTTGCAGATGTGTATGGAGAGAAAAAGATTGTAAAAGACAAGGTAATTCCGGAAGATTTCATCTTTTCCTCCAAGGGATACCTTCCACAGTGTGAAGGGATCGTCCCGCCGAAAAAGATTTACAGCCACATTTCCGGAATTGATCTCGTTCAGGCGAAGGATGGCGAGTGGTACATCCTCGAGGATAACTTGAGAATCCCATCGGGAGCTTCCTATCCGATGATTGCGAGAGAACTGACGCGTCGGGCTTCTCCGAGAACATTTATCAACAACCGCATCGAGGACAACCGCGGTTATGCGTTCATGCTCAAGCAGATGATGGACAATGTGAATACGGGCGGAATCAATGTCGTTCTGACACCGGGACGCTATAACGCAGCCTTCTTTGAACACTCTTACCTTGCAGAGCGCTCAGGAGCGATTCTTGCGATGCCTCAGGATCTGTTTGTGGAGAACAATTACCTCTACTATCGCCAGTATGGCGGAAGCTCGCTTAAGGTTGGAGCCGTTTACCGCCGGATTTCGGATGAATACTTAGATCCGATGTGCTTCCTTCCAGAGTCCCTGATCGGTGTTCCGGGTATTATGGATGTCTACCGGAGTGGTCATGTCGCCCTGATCAATGCGCCGGGCAATGGCGTTGCCGATGACAAGGGAATCTATTACTTTGTTCCGCACATGATCAAGTACTATCTCGGAGAAGACGCGATCCTCAAGAATGCGCCGACGTATCTGGCATTCTATGAGAAAGACCGCAACTTCATTCTCGAGCATTTGAACCGTCTTGTTGTCAAGGATGTCTCAGAGGCAGGCGGATACGGAGTCATCTTCGGAAGCGATTTGAGCGCAGAAAAACTTGAGGAACTCAAGCAGATTATTATCAACGAGCCTCGCCGTTTCATCGCACAGGAGGTCATCGACTTTATTGGCCTCGACATTGTGGATGAGAGCAATCCGGGCGATCATCTCGTGCCGAGAAAGGCGGATCTGAGAGCCTTTGTGCTCACCGGAGAAAAGACAATGGTCTGGCCGAGCGGTCTGACCAGATTTTCGAGAAATCCGGATTCGTTTGTAGTAAACTCATCTCAGGGAGGAGGATTTAAGGACACATGGGTATTATCTCGTTAGAAAAAGCAGATCACCTGTTTTGGCTTGGACGTTACACGGAGCGGGTGTTCACGACATTAAATACATTTTTTACTTACTATGACAAGATGCTCGACATTGAGGAGGAAGTATATAAGAAGTTCTGTGAGAAGCTGGCGATTCCGATGGTGTACAAGGATAAGGAGGATTTCATTCGCACCTATCTCTTTTCCGAGAATGATCCAAACTCGGTGTACAGCAATATACTCCGCGCGTTTGATAATGCGGTTGTGCTCCGCGATGAGCTGAGCAGTAAGACGCTCTCCTATATTCAGATGGCACTAGACTGCATCGAGCATGCAAAGGATTCGCAGGCACTTGTCTACGATCTTCAGCCGGTCATCGATGATCTGTTCGCATTCTGGGGCTGTCTCGACGACAATGTGGAGGACGAGGAGTGCCGAAATATCATCAAGTGCGGAAAGTATTTGGAGCGCCTGGATCTGTACATGCGCCTCGACTATTCGTATCGCCAGATTGAAAAAGAATACAATAAATTCCTAAACCGCTTGCATAAAATCCGAATTGGGTATAATCTGTCAGAGGTAGATAAGCTGTCTGAGATCATCAATCTGGGAGAAGACTGGAAATCCCGCTATTACGAAGCGATCAATGCACTGTGGAGCGTTTTTTAAGTCTCTTGACGGAATCATTTAACTGCAAAAGAATGACAGAGGTGATGATTTGAAGAATCTGCGTTTTCAATATGAAATGACGCTGACTCTGGACCGGGAGGTGCGGGACCATCATGTTCTGCTTCGCTGTCGTCCGATGGAAAATGAGATCCAACATCTGACTTCCTATGCCTGCGAGGTGTCGCCAAAGATTTTGCTTCACCTCTCGCAGGATGGATTTGGCAATCTGGGATATACTGGAGTCATTCAAAAACCGCACCGTTTTTTCGCGGTGCAGGCGAGCGGAATCGTACAGAAGATAGAGGGACGGTGCACGGATTTTCATCCGATGTACCGCTTTCCGTCTGTCCGCACGATGCCGGACCCGGGATTGCGTGCGTTTTTACACGAGGTTGAGGAAAGGCTTGGTACTCCGGTGAGGACGTTTCAGGATGTCTGTTTTCTGATGCAGTGCCTTCATGAGCATTTCGAGTATGTCCCCGGAGCGACGACGACGGCGACAACAGCGGGAGAGGCATTTGCGGGAGGAAGAGGAGTCTGTCAGGACTATGCCCATATTATGATTGCGCTTTGCCGTCTTTCCGGCATCCCCGCGCGCTATGTCGCCGGAATGATGATCGGGGAGGGCGCAACCCATGCATGGTGTGAGGTCTGGCTGTCCGACGTCTGGGTCGGGTTGGACCCGACGAACAACTGTCTTGCGAAGGATTCTTATATCCGTCTCTCTCAGGGGCGGGATTTCGTGGATGGAGCGGTCGATCGCGGGTGCTTCGTGGGATTTGCATCTCAGACTCAGCAGATCTATGTGAAAGTAGAAGAAGTAGAAGAAATAGAAGACAACCCGTCAGAGGAGATTTCCACGGTATAACTCAGAGTGGATGCGCAGTGATTTTGACAGGAAGAATAAGTTGGGAGAGTTCACGTTGGTGAAACCGATGATGGGAGAAAACGACGACAGAAGTCAGAAATAAAAAACGACAGAAGTAAAGAGGGCAGAGCAAATGAAAGAGATGACGATGGATGTGGTCTCGGTCGGACTTGCGGTGGATGAACAGCTTCGCGTGAAGAAACATGTGTTAGAGCCGGACGGCTATGATGGAAGCGGAAAGAGAATCTGCATTGTGACCGGAACCCACGGAGATGAGCTGGAAGGTCAGTATGTCTGTTATGAGGTCAACCGGAGAATCCGGGAACACAAGGAATGTCTGAAAGGGCGGGTAGAGATTTACCCGGCGTTAAATCCGCTCGGTGTGGATTCAATTTCCCGCGGAATCCCGATGTTTGATCTCGATATGAACCGAATTTTTCCGGGAAGTGAGGGTGGAAGTGTTGCAGAGCATATTGCCGCAAAGATTGTGCAGGATATTGCAGGTGCAGATCTCTGTCTCGACATCCATGCGAGCAACATTTTCCTCAGAGAGATTCCACAGGCGAGAATCAACGTCAATGTGGCAGATGGACTGCTCCCGTTTGCAAAACGCTTAAATCTGGACTTTGTCTGGGTACATGCGGCGGCAACGGTTCTCGAGTCCACGCTTGCACACAGCTTAAACTCGATCGGAACCCCGACGGTTGTTGTCGAGATGGGTGTTGGCATGCGTCTGACAGAGAGTTTCTGTCACCAGCTGACAGACGGAATCTTCTGTGTGATGAAGGATCTTGGAATCTGGGACGGAGAGACGATTGAGCCGAAGGAGCCGATTGTGTCCGAGGATGGAAAAGTTGGATTCCTGAATGCCGGAGCACCGGGAATCTTTGTGCCCTGTGTGGAACACTGGAGAAATGTGGAGGAAGGGGAACTCATCGGACGAATCCTTAATCCGCTTGAGGGAACGGTCGAGGAGGAAGTGCGCGCGCCGATTCACGGAATGCTCTTTACGCTTCGCGAATATCCGGTTGTGTCCTGTGGTTCTCTGCTTGCGCGTGTCCTGGGAGGTGATTACGAATGAGAAAAGAAAAAATTTTCACTCTGAAAAACTGCTACCGGGATGACATGGATGTTTACGGATTTCATTTCGGAAAAGGAGAAAAGTCGGCATGTATCGTCGGAGCAATGCGTGGAAATGAGGTTCAACAGCTATACATCTGTTCTCAGCTTGTGAAGGCGCTCAAGGAGCTTGAGGAGAAGGGGGCGATCGTCCACGACAACGAGATCCTCGTGATTCCTTCGGTCAACCACAGTTCGATGAACATCGGAAAGCGGTTCTGGGCGACCGACAACACGGACATCAACCGGATGTTTCCGGGATACAGCGAGGGCGAGACGACGCAGAGAATTGCGGGAGGAGTATTTGAGGCGATTCAGGGATACAGTTACGGAATTCAGTTTCCGAGTTTCTATATTCCGGGAGATTTTGTTCCCCATATTCGCATGATGGAGACAGGATTTCAGAATCCGAGCCTTGCAAACCTTTTTGGTCTTCCCTATGTTGTGATCCGCAAGCCGAAGCCGATCGACACGGCAACGCTCAATTACAACTGGCAGATCTGGAACACGAATGCGTTCTCCGTCTACACGAGTGCGACGGATTACATCGATGAGGCATCGGCAAGAATGGCGGTTGCCTCGGTTCTGCGTTTCTTAACGAGAATGGGAATTTTGCGCTACACAAGCCACAGCGGATACATCGCAAGTGTGCTCCGAGAGGACGATCTGACGAATGTAAAAAATGATCTTCCGGGACTCTACCGCAGACATGTCGATCCGGGTCAGGAGGTGCATCGCGGGGATGTGCTTGCGTCAATCATTGATCCGCTTGAGGGAGAGATCATCAGTCAGATCCTCTCACCGACCGACGGCATTGTCTTCTTTGCCCACCATGCCCCGACCGTTATGGAGGGAACGATCATCTTCAAGATCATCCGTCGCCTGCACGAATAAGTGTTTTTTTGCCTCTGCTCACAAAAATTTTGACATGTTCTTGTGGGCAGAAGCTTTTTCTAAGGCTATACATCTGCGAAAAATTATTGTATACTAATAACGATAAGCGCTATAAAGCCATAGTATTGTAGCGATATATAAACGATAAAAACGATATAAGGATATGATATAAAGACGGGATAGAGGGATTTTTTACTGTACATTCGGGGGGAATAATATAATGGAGAAACTCATACAGATTCTGCAACTGCTTGGAAGCTATCGAATCCCGGCAGTTATTTTTAGTGTGGAGGTTTTTGTGGCAGTCTGTCTGCTGCTTGCCGGCTTGAGTCTGGGTGGAAGATACCATTATCGAAATTTCCGCGCGAATCGGGGCGGAAAGCGGGCGCGACAGGAAAAAAAGATCCTCTTTGAGCGTGATCGGGAGCCGGAGCTGTTAATTCGCAGAAAAGACCGCTATCCGGAATTTCAGACAGAGAGTTTTGCCCGAGTGTTCGGTGTGACGAAAGAGCAGATGCAGGCGGATTTGACCTGCTTTTTGGATCAGATGGATGAAAACTTTGGAAAGAAGTTCTGGAAATCCTATCAGAGATGGGATGGAAAGAGCGAGTTTGAGACAGAGATTCAGCTTAAGGACAGTGAGTGCTGGTATCGGATTCGAGTGCTCAGGAGTTGGGATGAGCAGTATGACTGGTTCCGCTTTGCAGACATCACGCAGTATCGCACTCAGATCACGCAGACGGAGGAGAAACTTGAAAAGGCGGAGGAGGTCAGCCAGTCCAAGACAACCTTCCTCTCCAACATGTCTCACGAGATTCGTACCCCGATGAACGGCATTATCGGTATGCTCACACTCGCACATGGCAAACTGAACGGTCATCAGGCGGAGCCATATATTGAGAGGGCAGAACAGCTCTCTCAGTATCTGTTGTCTGTCATCAATGATATTCTCGATATGTCCCGAATTGAGGCGGGTAAGATTGAGCTCGAGAAGAAGGCATTCAGCCTTCAGGCAATGGCAGAACAGCTCAGAGCAATGTTCCAGAAAAATATCGAGGCGAAGGGTGTTGCCTTTTCGGTGGAGCTTCAGGATTTTGATCTCGACTGGGTCATCGGAGACGAGCTTCGCCTGTCTCAGGTTCTTGTGAATTTCCTCTCAAACGCCTCCAAATTTACGAGCAGCGGAGAGATTCGGGTGCTCTTTCGTCAGCTCTTGAAAGAAAATGGAAGAGTCAGCCTGATGATGCGAGTGCACGATACCGGTACCGGAATGGATACCTCGTTTGTCAGCCGAATCTTTCGACCGTTTGAGCAGGAGAACAGCCACATTGCAAGACAGTATGGTGGTTCTGGTCTTGGAATGGCGATCACCGATCAGATTGTGCGCCTGATGGGCGGAGAGATCGTGATTGACAGTATGAAGGGGCGAGGATCAGACTTTACGGTTTATTTGACTCTGCCAATTGCAGAGAACCAGAATGTCGACAAGCAGGCGCTCGAGGAGGAGCGTGCTGTGGAGTCGTTTGATTATCAGGGTATGCATATTCTGATGGCAGAGGACAATGAAGTCAATGCAGAGATTGCCGTCAGCATTCTTGAGATGAATGGAGCGAAGGTCGACACGGTTGTGGATGGACAGCAGGCGATTGAGCAGTTTGAGGTCTGCCCGCCGGGAACATATGACTTTATCCTCATGGATATTCAGATGCCGGTGATGGATGGAAGAACGGCATCGAGAGCGATCCGTGCGATGAACCGCCCGGATGCGAAGACAATTCCGATTTTTGCTCTGTCGGCAGATGCATTTGTGGAAGACCAGAGATTGTCGGCAGAGAGTGGAATGAATGGACATTTCTCGAAGCCGATTGATTTTGAGAAGATGAAGAAAGAGATTGGAAAGATACTGATAAAAGGAAAGCGAGTCGGAGCGTGAATCGTATGAGAGAAGAGAAAAGCGGTCAGAGAAAGGAAAATGGACCGTCGAGTGAGATCAAATCGGAACAAAAGAAGATTGAGAAGATCGACGGAAAAAATTCTGAAAAAGACGGATGGAGGAAAAAGATGCCGAGAGGAAGAGTCGTCGCAGGTGCGCTTGCTCTCGTGCTCTTCACCGGAGGGTCTGTCGTTCTCTGGAAAGAGTATCAGGCGGGAGCCCTTTTCCATCCGGAATATTTTCTGAGCCGTCAGGAACTTCGAGGAAACCAGATCTCCTTTGCGGACAGCGATCGCTATGCGAAGAACAATCTTCCGGAGAAGGACTCCTCTGATAATGAGATGCTTGAGAAAGATCCGCAGGCGCAGGAGAAGACGGGGCAGGAGATGGATGATGTCTCTCCGCGTGTCACGATGGATGAATCACAGAAGCAGACCGGGGATGCCGGTAATCTTCTGCTTGAGCAGATGCCGGAGGCTGGAACTGCCGATGCTTCCGATCGAGGTCTCTCTGATTTTGAGAACAGTGGTGCGATGATGCTTGTCGCAGGTGGGGGTGACAATGGACAGTCAGAACATGTCTCGATTGGAAATGTGGCAGGAGGTCTGACAGATGGAAACAGTCAGAATCCAACCGGCACGGCGGGATCAATTGTGAGCGGAAAGGCTGACAGTGAGCGGGAAAATGGATCGTCCTCTTCCGGAGGTGGTGGAAGCAATGGGGGCGGAGAAAACAGTGGTGACAATCCGTCCGTTCCGGATCATTCGGACAACCAGACTCCGTCGAACCCGGACACACCAAGCCCAAGTCCGACTCCTACACCGGATAAGCCGGGCAATAATCCGACCGAGGGAAAGGATTTCAATTTAAGCGATCCGGACTATCCGGACAGTTCCGAGAAACCACAACTTCCGAAAGACCCGTCGTGGAGCGGGGACTCAGCGATCTATCCGTCATTTCCGGACACGGGAATTATTTCGGATGAGCGTGCCCAGGATGCACAGCTTATCCTGATTCCGTGTATTGATGACTCGGCGGAGACCCTTTATCAGGGAGCGGTTCTGACGAAATGGAAATTGCTCTGCTCTCTTTACGCCTATGTCGATGTGGGAGGAACGAGATACCGTCTGACGGACTACAATGACAATTTCCGCATCGGAGAGTTTCCGGAGACTGCCACGAAGGATATGACGGTAACCTTTTATTTCCGCGGAAATGCAAATTGTCCGTGGCAGGAGGTCTCTTACACGTTTCCGGTCGAGTACAGCAAGCTTGTGATGATGGGAATGCCGGACGAGGATGGCAGCCGGGAAGTCTTGGATACGATTTACCTGGATGAGGGAAGCGAAATCTATCTGCCAAATGAGACGATGAAACTCGCAAGTGCGGAAAGCTGGGAGTCGTTTGGAGACTGGATGACAGAGCTGTTCCCGCAGTGGTCTCTGACGGAGGGCGGAGAGGATATAGGAAGCTATTTCAAGGTGGACAAACCGGGAAGATATGTGTTCTATCCGCTTTCGAGAACCCCACTGCCGGACGAGTTTTATGGGGTATTTGATGTCAATGAGGATCGGACAACCGGAAGTCTCTTTTTAGAGCAGAAGCTGACGTTTTGGCCATCCAAGCAGGAACGTTTTGAGATTCCACAGGGAATTCAGGGTGTAGAGCAGGATATGTTTTTTATTGCCGATGATGTGGCGGAGACTGCATGGATTCCGGAGAGCGTTCAGTTTATTGACAGTCCTGCGTTTGAAGTAAAAAAAGAATATCAGGTATCTGAGAAAAACCGGTATTTTACGGTGAAAGACGGGATACTGTTTGACAAGCTCAAGAAGGAACTCATCGGAATTCCACTTGAGTGTGAGAGCGTGGAGGTTCCAAAGGACATTGAGGTTGTGTCTCTGTCGAGCAAGAATTCGATTCATGAGATGACGTTTCTGTCTGCGACTCCGCCGGAGATCAATCTGAGCTGTCTGAACAATGCGACGTTGATTGTTCCGGAGAGTGCCTACGGGCGGTATCTGTTCGCCTGGGGATCAGAGCTTGGGATGAACCATCTGGAGACGGGCGGAGAGGAAGAACCCGATTACGATTACCGAGACGGAGCACTGTTCTCGAAGGACGGAAAGAAGTTGTATCAGGTTTCCAAAGAAAATTCCGGCCTCTATTTTGTGCCGGATGGAGTGGAGAGCGTTGCCTCGCAGGCATTTGAGGTTTCGGAATACATAGACCGCGTATTTTTACCGGAGAGTTTGCAGAAGCTGGAGTCAGAGAGTCTGAGTGGAGAGAGCCTGACGGAACTTTTCTTTGCATCCGAGGTTCCGCCGGAGATCGAGAAGGATACGTTTGGCGAGATCGAGACAGTGCTTGAGAGAGGACTCCATGTCCGGGTGGCAGAGGGAAATCGTGATGCCTACTTGGAAGCGTGGGGACCGATTCTCGGAGAAGAACAGGCGGAGCGACTGATTGTGGATGAGCCGTTTGACTTGGTAGAGAAGGAGAGCGGGTTGTCCTATTTGAATCTGCCTGACGGAGCCGTTCTTCTTCAGGCACCGGAGGATCTGACTTCGTTTGATGACATTGTCGCAGAGGCAGGCGAGGAGGTTGTCTGGAAGGAGATTGGCGTTCGTGCGTTTGGAACGTGCGAGTCGCTTAAGACAATTGAACTTCCGGAGACGATTGAAAAGATCGCAAAAGAAGCCTTTGTTCAGTGTAAGAATCTCCAGATTGCGGTATGCAAGACGAAGGAAACGATCGAAGTCGGAAAGAATGCCTTCCCGACAATTCGGGCAGTTACCTTTGATGCGCTGGAAGTGAAATTTGCGGAAGATGAGGAAAATATGATCTATACCTCCTGCTATGTCAATAACGACTGCGAGGTATCAGGTGGAATGATGCCGGCTCTGGTCAATCTGTGGGGAACTTCCTACGAGTTGATGGATTCCGATCAGAGCGGACGTTTTCTGTATGGAACGGATGGGGATGTTTCTTACCTGATTGGTGGAACGACCGATGTTTCGGGAGAGATTGTGGCTCCGGAGGGAACGATTCTTCGAGAAATCGGATACTATGCACTTGAAAACTGTGAGGGAGATTTAACGATCTCCGAGGAATACTCGCGGGGACTGTGGTTTGTCGGTCCGGGAGCGTTCCGAAATTCCGGACTTTCCGGAACTGTCGCGTTCTCGGAGGCTGTCTGGAGAATTGAGGAAAATGCGTTTGCCGGATGTTCGGGAGTCACGGAGATCCGCTTTGATGCAGAGCCGGATGAGCCGGTCGATGAGACGCCACTTGTGATTGGAGATCAGGCATTTGCGAACACATCGATTGAGGAAATCTGCTTTCCACACACGCTCAGCACGCTTGGTCAGTATGCGTTCTTACAGTGTTTAAATCTGGAGCGGGTGGTATTCACCAGTGAAGAGGCTCCGACGCTTGTGACATTCAGCCGTGGCAGTCAATATATGTTTGGCTGGGAGGATGATGAGCATGAGGTGGCGATCGCGCTCGAGGACACGGCAGAAGGCTGTGAGCAGGAGTATATCGATAAGTGGAAGTTGAGCATGTTCGGTTATCTCTCAAAAGAGGAGATGGCGCAGGATATGTCGTTTAACCTGATGATAGATGTCATGTTTGACTGGCCTGGAGAGATCTGGGGAGACGATGGCGAGTATACGCCGGAATTCTCCGCGTACTTTGATGACTATGTGGATGTGAAAGTTGATCAGAAGCTCTATGAGACGGAAGTTCTGCTGAGCGAGATGATGGGAATCGATCCGCCGGAGGAGCCGGACTGGGTATTTCCGAATCCGGACGATTATCTCACAGACAGCACTGAGGAGATCGAGAATCCGGACGAATTGATTAAGGAAATTCTTCCGGTAAATCCGATTGAGGAGCCAGTCAACCCGGATGATCCGACTGAGGAAGTGGACGGAGAGATCGATGAAATTGATAAAATCGGTGGGAATGATGAGATCGAGGATACCGATGAAATCAAGGATTCCGATGCAGATGACAAGTCCAATGACAAGTCTGACGATAAAGTTAATGACAAATCGGATGACAAATTGGATGATAAATCTGAGGAGACAAAAGATGATGGATCAGATGAAAAAGCGGATTATGAATCGGGCGATAACTCTGGGGAGACGAAAGATGACACGGCGGATGAGACCGGAGATTCGGACGTCGAAGACGGTCGGGATGGAGATGACAATGAGACCGGCGAGGATGCCGATGACAGCAATTCGGATATAGGTTCCGACTTGGAGGATGAAAAAGCAGGGCAGGAAGTCGAGAATTCTGGAGAAGACGCGAAGACTGCACAGGATAAAGAGACGAGAGAGACGACAGAAAAAATAAAAGAGACAGAAAAGACAGAGGGGGAATCGCAATCATGATATTGGAGCAGTCGGAGCATATCATTCATGAGGTAAAAAAAGTTTTTATCGGAAAGGATGATACCATCCGCCGGGTACTGACAACCATCTATGCGGGAGGTCATATTCTTCTTGAAGATTGTCCGGGAGTGGGAAAAACGACGCTTGCGCTGGCGTTCTCGAGAGCACTCGGTCTGGATTACAGACGAATTCAGTTTACGACAGATACCCTTCCGTCAGACATCACGGGATTTACAATGTACAACACACAGACCGGAAAGTTTGAGTATCGGAGCGGTGCGACAAACTGCAATCTTCTTCTTGCGGATGAGATCAACCGAACCTCTCCGAAGACACAGTCGGCTCTGCTCGAGGCAATGGAGGAGCGGAGTGTGACGGTGGACGGAGTGACACACCGGCTTCCGAATCCGTTTATCTGCATCGCGACGCAGAACCCGATCGGAACATCCGGAACACAGGCACTTCCGGAGTCCCAGATGGACCGTTTCATGGTGCGTCTCTCGATCGGTTATCCGTCGGATGAGGATCAGCTGAAAATTCTGAGAACAAGAAAATATACGAATCCGCTGGATAACATTCAGGTAGTCTCCGGGGCGGAGAATATCGTGGATATTCAGAATTACCTCTCAACGATGACGATGAGCGATGAGGTCCTCTATTATCTGATTCATTTGTGCGAAGCGACGAGACAGGATGCAATGGTAGATCTTGGCGTGAGTCCGCGAGGCGTGCTCGCACTGACGCAGATGGCGAGGGCACATGCGATGCTCGAGGAGCGCAGTTATGTGATTCCTGAGGATGTTCAGGCGACATTTGAGGATGTCTGTGCGCATCGTCTGATTCTCAAACCTCAGGCGAGAGTGGAGGGTGTGACGGAGAGAGACGTGCTTCAGAAGATTCTGGCGCAGGTGAAACCACCGTCAGCTCCAAAGAGGTGGAATCATGGCTAAGATCCGGGGTGTCTATGCGCTGGTGGTGGAAGCGACATTGGCACTGTTTCTGTGGCAGAGAGAGTGGTTCGTATTTGGAATTTTTCTTTTTGAAATTTTATGGTTTGCGGTGCTTTGGCTGTTGATTCGCATGGAGGCGCCGGAGATTCAGGTTTCGATCCGCACCTCCGCAAAGTGGAGAGCGGGAAAACCGCTTCGGATGGAAATTCGTGCGGACAGTCGCCGGTTGCTTTCAGCGGGCATTCTTGAGGGAAGTCTGGAATGTGAGAATCTGACGATCGGAGAGACGAAGATTGTGCCGATTCGCATGAATCTCTCTGCAAAGTCCATTTCACTGACGATTCCGATTGAGACGGCTCTGTGTGGTAGAATCCGAATCTGTTTAAAGAATGCCAGATGTTATGATTTATTTGGTCTCAACTGTGCGCCTGTTTCCTCAGCAGAAGAATGTCAAATCCTGCTGTATCCGGCGCAGTGTCCGGTGGAGATTATAAAGCAGGGAACTCCTGCGGGAGACAGTCTCGATGGAACGCAGATGGCATCGAAGAAGGGAAAAGATGCGAGTGAGGTCTATGATCTGAGAGAGTATCACGTCGGGGATGATTTTCGATCGATTCATTGGAAGCTGACTGGAAAACTCGGAGTGATGATGGTGAAGGAAGCGAGTGATTCGACTCGCCATGACATACTGATTCTTCTTGATATCGGACGTTCAGATGAGGGAGAGAGAGTTTCCTCTAAGGCACTGAGCTTTGCGTTCTCTCTGACAGCGGGAATCTGTGGAAAATTGCAGGAATCCGGTTTCTTTTTTGACGCAGGGCTTCCGGTTAACGGACAGATTCTGATCCGTCAGGTTTCGGATGAGAGAGAGTACGAAAAAATGCTCGACGCATGGATGTATCTGGTGATTCCGGAGAAGAGCGGTTCGGGACTTTTGTGGTTTGAGGCAGAAAATATGCAGAGAACGTTTCGCAGGGTGATCTATGTGACCGCAGGTACCTGCCCGGAGGCGTTTTTTCATCTGCCTGAGAATCTGGACATTACGGCAATCTGTGTTCAGGATGAGGGAGCGATCCGTGTATCCCAGCAGGGAAGAAGAATGCTGATGGAGGTTTCCACGAAAGAGCTGGTCAAGAACACGTTCCGCGTGGTGATTTAGGACATCTAAGCGGGAATCCTCGACCATTCAATGACTGAGTAGTTCACAAAGAGTTTGTGTTAGGAGAAGGACGGCTGATGAAGAAGGAAAAGAGGCATGACAGACAACAGAGATGGAAAAATTACGCAGATTTATTCAGCTATACGGTGTTAGGTCTGTTTCTGGCGATCGGTCTTTTGTTGTCCTGGTTCCGTATCATTTCATTTTCAACAGAATTTTATCGGTTTTCCGTGGAGCTTGCGAGTGTCGCCGTTTTCTGTGAGACTCTATGTCGGAGATTCTTTTCAGAGAGAGAAAAAATGGTTCTGGTGCCTCCTGTTGGAGGAGCAATGGTGATGGGATTTCTTGCCGGTTGGGATCGGGTCCTGGCGGGGATGAGAGATTATCTCAATGTGATGATTTCGTTTTGGAATGAAAAGTACAGCGATAATCTCTCCTATCTGGGATCGTTCGCCACAACGCAGGAGAATCTGACCGCGTTTTGTCTGGTATTCCTTCTTCTCTGTATTGCGGGAAATGGCTATTTGTTGAGTAAAGGAAAACTGATTCCGCTTTTTGGTCTTGTTGTCTTTTATTTTGCGCCTGGAATCATTCTTGAACAGTCCTCAGCGCGCGGAAGTATCTGTCTGCTGCTGTCTGCTGTGGGTGTTTGGCTGTTTTTTTTTCAGGCGGGCTCGAGACTGCGCAGAATGATCTGTTTTGCAGTGGTGTGGGCAGGACTGCTTGCCATTTATTTTCTGTCACCGGGAGGAAAGAGCGAGGGAATCCGGCTTTTTGAGCAGGAGATCTGGCAGAGCATGGCACAGGTCCGTTATGGAAGAGATACCCTTCCGGAGGGCGATCTTCTTCGCGCCTGTGAGATGGAGGACGGAACGAAGGTGACTCTCCGTATCCAGACAGACCACATAAAAAATATGTATTTTCAGGGATTTACCGGGGCTGTGTATCGGAACGGTCAGTGGAAATCACTCAAAAACAACATTTATGCCGGGGAACGCCGTGGTTTTCTGCGGTGGATGAATGAGCAGGGAGTCGATCCGAATGCTCAGTATGTGGCATATCAGCAGGCGGGAGATCACCTTGTTGCGAATGATCCGGATGAGACAGAGATTGAGAAAAACGTTGTTTCTGTCCGAAATGAGGGTGCAAGCCGCAAGTATGTCTATACTCCGTATTCAGCAGAAAAGCCGAACGGGGATAAGATTGTGAGCCGACAGGACAGCGGATATATCTCAAAAAAGTTTTTTGGAAGCAGATCCTATGAGTTTGCGGAGTATTCGAGAAACATGCCGGGAGAACTTCAGCGTCTCGACTCGTGGGTCTATGCTCCGGTCACGGATGAACAGAGACGGTATCTGGAAGCGGAATCGGTATACCGAGATTTCGTATATGAACACTATCTGGATATAAGTAGTGAGATGAACGCAAGGATGAATGAGCTCTTTCACTCAGACGGGGAGGAAAGTGCGCAGAACGAGAGCATTTATGAGGTGACTCAGCGCATTCGGACAAAATTAAAACGCAGTACCAGATACCATCCGACTCCTCAGAAAAACTTTGCCGGGGAAGATCCTCTGCTTCGTTTCCTCAAGGGAAAGCAATCTGGAAATTCGGCATTCTATGCGTCAGCAGGAGTTCTTGCTTTTCGGAGTTTTGGGATTCCTGCCCGCTATGCAGAGGGCTATTATCTGGATGGAAATCAGGATGAGGAGCTGAATTTTGATGCGACAAACGGAATTACGCTGACCGCGCGGAATACGCATGCCTGGGTGGAGGTCTATGCAGATGGAATGGGCTGGCTTCCGGTGGATGTGACACCTGGTTTCTATTATGACACTTATACGCTTCTTCAGCTGTCTGAGATGCCACAGAAGATTAAAAAAACGGCGGCACTTGAGGATACGGGAGATCAGGCTGAGAAAACCTTAAAGAGAGGAGCGGAGGACGGAGGAAAGAGTGGCGAAAATCCGCAGGAGGAGAGCAGGTTGCAGGATGCTGTCTGGGGCGGTTTTCTGATCCTTCTTTTCCTGATTGAGATTATCTGGATTCTTCTGGAAATTCGGAAAGCCTGGTATGAATACCGGATTTATCACTGCATCGACAAGCCGAACAGCGATCTGGTGACAGAGTTTTTGTATGACCGGATTCAGGAGAATCTGTGGGTCTGTGGGATTGATATGCAACCGGGATGGAATAAGACACAGACTGAGCAGTTGGTTTATGAGATTTTTTTGGATGTACCCGTAGGAGTCTATTTGAAGATCAATGATTTGATGGAAAAATACTTTTACGGTGGTGGTTCTCTCGAGGCGGATGAGAGGAGACTGCTTTGGAATTTTCTGGTTCAGATTCGCAGGGGCAGGAAGAGTCTCAGTTTGCACCAGAGGCTTCGGCTTCGATTCCTGATGTTTGGGAAGAATCGTTAATCGTCAAGGATAGTTAACAAAACTTTTTACAATTTGTAGGAGGAAAATAAGATGGAAAAAATTACGAGTTTTACAATTGATCATTTAAAATTGCTTCCGGGTGTCTATGTGTCCCGGAAGGATAAGGTGGGCGAGTCGGTTGTCACAACATTTGATATCCGAATGACAAGACCAAACTATGAGCCGGTGATGAATACGGCGGAGGTTCACGCAATTGAGCATCTCGCAGCAACGTTTCTGCGAAATCATGAGCCGATCAAGGACAAGGTGCTCTACTTTGGACCGATGGGGTGCCGGACGGGATTTTATCTGCTTCTTGGGGGTGACTACGATTCAACGGACATTGTACCGTTGATGAGAGAGCTGTTTAACTTCATCGCAAATTATGAGGGTGAGATTCCGGGTGCTTGCGCGAAGGATTGCGGAAACTATCTGGATATGAATCTGTCGATGGCGAAGTACTGGGCAAAGCGTTATCTCGAGGAGGTTCTTGATAACATTGATGAGTCCAGACTTGTTTATCCGGAGTAAATGTTGGAAAAAATAAATGGAGAGAGTAGATTAATATGCACGACGATATTTATCAGATGTATTTGGAAGAGATTGAGGCGATCCGCCCATGCACAAAAGAAGAGCAGGATCAGCTTTTAAAAAAGATCGCGCAGGGAGATGATTCCGCGCGTGAGCGCCTTGTCGAGGGAAGCCTCGGACAGCTTGTGGAGCTTGCAAAGGAGTATGACGGTCAGGGCGTTCTGATGGGAGATCTGATTCAGGAGGCAAATATAGCACTTCTGACTGCACTTGCAGAGATGGCAGGAGCAGGAGATGGGAACGGTGAAACTCCGGCAGATTTTGAGGTATTTTTGAATACTTCAGTTCGTCCGGCACTCGATGCGATTGTGGAAGAACAGAAGGATGAAAAAGAAGTCGGGGAGGAGCTTGCGGCTCGCGTCAACGTGCTTCAGACGGTATCTCAGGTTTTGCTCAAAGAGCTTGGTCGTGAGGCGACGCTTTCGGAGCTTGCGGAGAAGATGAAGATGACCGAGGACGAGATTCGCGATATTATGAAACTGGCACTTGATGCAGTCAATGTGAGCCAGATGCCGGCGATGACCGAGGATGAGCCTGTGTAGAACGTTTCGCTCTGTAAGTAATAATCATATAAAATAAATTAGTACAGATAATAAATGCCATAAGATATATTAATTTTATTTATAATATATCTTATGGTATTATTGTCTATAAGTAAGAAAAAATTGCAACTGGATTTTGAGCTGTTTTTAAACAAAATCCGGATGACAGATGAGAATCCATCCAGATAAATTTCCACGGGAGGTACTTATGAGCGTTAGACGAGTGTATGTAGAAAAGAAGCCGGAGTTTGCAGTCAAGGCAGGCGAGCTTCGCGAGGAGATCAGCAGTTATCTTGGAATTGAGACCGTGACTGGTGTGAGAGTGCTGGTTCGCTATGATGTCGAGAACCTGTCTGAGGAGACGTACCGTCAGGCACTGGTGACGATCTTTTCCGAGCCGCCGGTGGACTTTGTGTACGAGGAGACATTCCCGCATGCGGAGGACGACACGATTTTCTCTGTGGAATTTCTTCCGGGACAGTTTGACCAGAGAGCCGATTCTGCGGAGCAGTGCGTGAAACTCTTAAAGGAGACTGAGGAACCGGTGATCCGCACCGCGACGACCTATGTGCTTTCCGGAGCGCTGACGGACGAGCAGAAAGCGTCAGTCAAGAACTTTTGTATCAACCCGGTGGATTCGAGAGAGGCATCCGCAAAGAAGCCGGAGACCCTTGTGACCGTGTTTGATACTCCGGCAGATGTCGCTTCGTTTGATGGATTTACCGGGTTTGCCGAGGAAGATTTAAAGAGCCTGTACGATTCTTTGAATCTTGCAATGACATTCAAAGATTTTCAGCATATTCAGAAGTATTATGCAGGAGAGGAGCATCGCAATCCGACTGTGACCGAGATCCGCGTGCTTGATACCTACTGGTCTGACCACTGCCGTCACACGACATTCTCAACTGAGCTCAGGGATGTGACGATCGAGGGTGGCGATTACAAGGAAGCGATTGAGGGCACTTACAAGCAGTATCTTGCTGATCGTGAGGTGCTCTACAAGGGCCGCGATGACAAATTTGTCTGCCTGATGGATCTGGCACTTCTCGCAATGAAGAAGCTGCGCGCGGAGGGCAAGCTCGAGGATCTCGAGGTTTCCGATGAGATCAATGCATGCAGCATCGTTGTTCCGGTGACGATTGACGGTGTGACTGAGGAGTGGCTTGTAAACTTCAAGAATGAGACGCACAACCATCCGACTGAGATTGAGCCGTTCGGTGGTGCTGCAACCTGTCTGGGTGGTGCAATCCGTGATCCGCTTTCCGGACGTACCTATGTATATCAGGCAATGCGTGTGACCGGTGCCGCTGATCCGACCCGCCCGCTGTCTGAGACGTTGAAGGGCAAACTTCCGCAGAGAAAGCTCGTGACCGGCGCTGCAAGCGGTTACAGCTCCTACGGCAACCAGATCGGTCTTGCAACCGGCTATGTAAAAGAGATTTATCATCCGAACTACGTCGCAAAGCGCATGGAGATCGGTGCTGTCATGGGTGCTGCTCCGAGAAAGGATGTGAAGCGCCTGACTTCTGATCCGGGCAATATTATCGTTCTGCTCGGTGGACGTACCGGACGTGATGGAATCGGCGGTGCAACCGGTTCTTCCAAGGTACATACCGAGGCTTCGATTGAGGTCTGCGGCGCAGAGGTTCAGAAAGGTAATGCACCGACTGAGAGAAAGATTCAGCGTCTGTTCCGTCGTCCGGAGGTCAGCAGTATCATCCGCAAATGTAATGACTTTGGTGCAGGCGGTGTCTCCGTTGCAATCGGTGAGCTTGCAGAGGGACTTGAGATCGATCTGGATAAGGTTCCGAAGAAGTACGCCGGTCTTGATGGAACAGAGATCGCAATTTCCGAGTCTCAGGAGCGTATGGCAGTTGTTCTCGACAAGGAGCATGTTGAGGAGTTCCTCGGCTATGCACAGGAGGAGAACCTTGAGGCAGTTCCGGTTGCAGTTGTGACCGAGAGCCCGCGTCTTGTGATGCGCTGGAGAGGTAAGACGATCGTTGACATCAGCCGTGCCTTCCTTGACACGAACGGCGCTCATCAGGAGGCAAGCGTTGTGCTTGAGACTCCGCAGAAGAAGGACAGCCTGTTTGTGAGAGCAGAAGTTGGCGATGTGAAAGAAAAATGGCTGAACGTCCTGTCTGATCTCAACGTATGTTCCCAGAAGGGACTTGTCGAGATGTTCGACGGTTCGATCGGTGCAGGTTCTGTCTTCATGCCGTATGGTGGAAAATATCAGCTGACCGAGACTCAGGCGATGGTAGCAAAACTTCCGGTTCTAAAAGGAAAGACTGACACCGTGACGATGATGAGCTACGGATTTGATCCGTATCTGTCAAGCTGGAGCCCATATCACGGCGCAATCTATGCGGTTGTCGATTCTGTTGCGAAGATCGTTGCAAACGGCGGTGACTACACGAAGATTCGTTTCACGTTCCAGGAATACTTCAAGCGAATGACCGAGGACCCGGCCCGCTGGGGTGCTCCGTTCTCCGCTCTGCTCGGTGCTTACAGCGCACAGCTCGGCTTTGGACTTCCGTCGATCGGTGGAAAGGACAGTATGTCCGGAACCTTCAACGATGAGCATCACGGCGAGATCAATGTTCCGCCGACCCTCGTCTCCTTCGCGGTTGACGTGGATCACTCCGGCAACATCATCACACCGGAGTTCAAGAAGCCGGGAAGCAAGATTGTAGTCTTCAAGATCGAGCGCGATGAGAATGATCTTCCGGTTTACAGTCAGATGATGGATGGATATGCAAAGCTGACGAGAGACATCCGTGCAGGCAGAATCCTCTCTGCATATGCAGTTGAGAGAAACGGTCTTGCAGAAGCAGTCAGCAAGATGGCATTTGGTAATAAGCTCGGTGTGAAGATTGAGCACAATGTAGATCCGAGAGACTTCTTCTGTGCAGGCTGGGGCAACATCGTCTGCGAGGTTGCCGATGGCAAGGTTGGCGAGCTTGAGATCGGTTATACCGTGATCGGTGAGGTGACAGACCGTGCGGTCTTCGAGTATGGTCCGGTTTCGATCTCCGTCGAGGATGCAATTGCAGATTGGACAAAACCGCTTGAGGATGTCTTCCCGACCGAGTCCGGCGTAAAGCAGACAAAGGTTGAGGAGAAGCTCTACAACGCAGATCAGATTTATGTATGCGCACACAAGATCGCACAGCCGACGGTATTTATTCCGGTATTCCCGGGCACGAACTGCGAGTACGACAGCACGAAGGCATTTGAGCGTGCAGGTGCAAAGGTGATCACCCGCGTCTTCAAGAACCTCTCCGCAGAGGATATTCGTGATTCGGTTGAGGCATATAAGAAGGATATCGCAAAGGCGCAGATCGTGATGTTCCCGGGTGGTTTCTCCGCAGGTGACGAGCCGGAGGGAAGCGCAAAGTTCTTTGCAACCGTATTCCGTAATGCAGTGATCAAGGAAGAGATCGAGAAGCTGTTGAATGAGCGCGATGGTCTGATGCTCGGTATCTGCAACGGCTTCCAGGCACTGATCAAGCTCGGACTCGTTCCGGAGGGCAAGATCGTGGAACAGCATGCAGATTCCCCGACCCTGGCAATGAACACAATCGGTCGCCACATCTCCAAGATGGTTTACACGAAGGTTGTGACGAACAAGTCTCCGTGGCTCGCAGGCGCAGAACTCGGTGGTGTTTACTGCAATCCGGCATCTCACGGCGAGGGACGTTTCGTTGCAAACGAGGCATGGATCAAGAAGCTGTTTGAGAACGGACAGGTTGCCACCCAGTACGTTGACGATCAGGGTCAGCCGACGATGAATGAGTTCTGGAATCCGAACGGTTCCTATATGGCAATCGAGGGTATCACAAGCCCGGATGGAAGAATCCTCGGCAAGATGGCACACTCCGAGCGCCGTGGTGATTCCGTGGCAATCAACATTTACGGCGAGCAGGATATGAAGATCTTCGAGTCCGGTGTGAAGTACTTCAAGTAAGAGATAAGATGTATAACGAGCAAACAGATCATATCAGCAGGCATATCAGTATGTTGGCGTGATGCGAGTGTAAAAGACACTTCTGTGATGGGAAAATCCCCGTCATGGGAGTGTCTCTTTGTATTGAGAAATCGTGGTTATTTTCTGCTGCTTTGAGGATTAAAGGAAATCAGATGATCGCGCTGTATAAGCTAGATGAAAAGTAAGTATACTGTCTTTTGTATACAAAACAAACAGAGATTCTACAAAACTGATAAATTTTCTTAGATATAATTTGGAAAAATTAGGAGCTACTGGAAATTGTATTGTTGACAATTTAACATAAAAGTGCGATAATTAATTGCGTATGGCGACGTGAATATGGGTATGGTTGAGCCCAGTTTACGGTTGATTATCACAATTTACATCAGGAAGGCGAGGTCAGGTAAAATGGCAGTAGTTGATTTAAGCAAGTATGGCATTACAGGAACCACAGAGGTTGTTTACAACCCTTCTTATGAGATGTTATTCGAGGAGGAGACAAAACCGGAACTCGAGGGTTACGAGAAAGGCCGCGTGAGTGAGCTTGGTGCAGTGAATGTTATGACCGGTATCTACACCGGACGTTCCCCGAAAGACAAATACATCGTGATGGATGAGAATTCTAAGGACACTGTTTGGTGGACCACCGACGAGTACAAGAATGATAACCATCCGGCAAGCCAGGAAGCCTGGAACGCAGTAAAGGAGATCGCAAAGAAAGAGCTCTCCAACAAGCGTCTGTTCGTTGTAGATGCATTCTGCGGAGCAAATAAGGATACCCGTATGGCAATCCGTTTCATCGTAGAAGTTGCATGGCAGGCACATTTTGTAACCAACATGTTTATCAAGCCGACTGAGGAAGAGCTGAAGAACTTCGAGCCGGATTTCGTTGTTTACAACGCTTCTAAGGCAAAAGTTGAGAATTACAAGGAGCTGGGTCTGAACTCTGAGACCGCAGTTATGTTCAATATCACCAGCCGTGAGCAGATCATTGTCAACACCTGGTACGGTGGAGAGATGAAGAAGGGTATGTTCTCCATGATGAACTACTATCTGCCGTTAAAGGGTATTGCTTCCATGCACTGCTCTGCAAACACCGATATGAACGGTGAGAACACCGCAATCTTCTTCGGTCTGTCTGGTACCGGTAAGACCACTCTGTCTACCGATCCGAAGCGTCTGCTGATCGGTGATGATGAGCACGGTTGGGATGACAACGGTGTGTTCAACTTTGAGGGTGGTTGCTACGCAAAGGTAATCAACCTGGATAAGGATTCTGAGCCGGATATCTACAACGCAATCCGTCGTGATGCTCTGCTTGAGAACGTTACTCTGGATGAGACCGGCAAGATCGATTTCGCTGATAAGAGCGTAACCGAGAATACTCGTGTATCTTACCCGATCGATCACATTGAGAAGATCGTTCGTCCGGTTTCTGCAGGTCCGGCAGCTAAGAACGTAATCTTCCTGTCCGCAGATGCATTCGGCGTACTTCCGCCAGTATCCATTCTGACTCCGGAGCAGACCCAGTACTACTTCCTGTCTGGTTTCACTGCTAAGTTAGCAGGTACCGAGCGTGGTATTACCGAGCCTACCCCGACCTTCTCCGCTTGCTTCGGCCAGGCATTCCTGGAGCTGCATCCGACCAAGTACGCTGAAGAGCTTGTTAAGAAGATGGAGCAGAGCGGCGCGAAAGCATACCTCGTTAACACCGGATGGAACGGAACCGGCAAGCGTATCTCCATCAAAGATACCCGCGGCATCATCGATGCAATCTTAAACGGTTCCATCAACAATGCACCGACCAAACAGCTTCCGTACTTCAACTTCGAGATTCCGACCGAGCTTCCGGGCGTAGACACCGGCATCCTCGATCCGAGAGATACCTACGCAGATGCTGCTGAGTGGGAGACCAAGGCAAAAGATCTGGCACAGCGTTTCACCAAGAACTTCGCAAAATACGAAGGCAACGCAGCAGGCAAGGCTCTGGTTGCAGCAGGCCCGCAGATCTAATGGAGTAAAAACATAACATTGCAATACATATGGAAAAGCTGCCCTTGGGGCAGCTTTTCTGTTTAAGAGGAGATGACATGAAAAAATATATATTCTTTGATTTAGATGGAACCCTCACCGATTCCGCGGAGGGCATTACCAATTCCGTGGCTTATGTGCTGAAGCATTACGGCATTTCTGTGAAAGACAAAAGCACGCTGAATGTGTTTGTCGGCCCGCCGCTGGTGGAGAGCTTTATGAAATATTACGGATTTGACCGGGAACAGGCAAGAGCATCCGTAGAGATTTATCGCGAGTATTTTGAGGATAAGGGGATGTTTGAAAACGCTGTATATCCGGGCATCCCGGAACTTTTAGACGGCTTGAAAAAAGATGGATACAAGCTCTACGTGGCAACCTCCAAGCCAGAGCAGTATTCCGTAAAGATCATAGAGCATTTCGGCCTGGCGGAATATTTCGAGATGGTGGGTGGCGCGGACATGAATGAGACCAGAGTCCACAAGGGCGATGTGATCCGCTATGTTATGGAAAGCTGTGGCTTCACGGACTCGTCTGAGATCGTGATGGTCGGAGACCGGGAGAACGACATGAACGGAGCAAAGCAGAATCACATGGAATCTGTGGGCGTCCTTTATGGCTATGGAAGCCGCGAGGAACTGGAAAACTCCGGAGCCGGCCATATCGCTAAGACCGTGGAAGAACTTGGAAAGGTGCTACGCAGCCTGTAAAAAGGATTTGTGTTTGTGTGGAATGATCAGACACAAAAAGGAGTATGACCCCAATCACTCAGGCCATACTCCTTTGACATTTCAAAAAAGAATTTATTTGGACTTTCCGTATTTCTCCTCGCAGTACATGCAGCGGTAAGTCTCGGTCGTCTCATCTGCCAGATAGAAGATGTGCGGCAGCTCCTGTTCAATGGAGGTGATGCAGCGCGGATTCTTGCAGCGGATCACGTTGGTGATCTTTTTCGGCAGCTTCAGCGCTTTTTTCTCGGTGATCTTGTTGTCACGGATGACATTGACGGTAATGTTGTGGTCAATGTAGCCCAGTACATCCAGGTCAATGTTGTCGATCGGGCCCTCAACCTTGATGATGTCCTTGCGGCCCATCTTGTTGCTTCGCGCGTTCTTGATGATGGCTACCTGACAGTCGGTGAGACGGTCAAGACCAAGGTGATAGTAAATGTCAAGGCTTTTGCCAGCCTGAATATGATCCAGAACAACGCCTTCCTGTAATCCACTGATATTTAACATGGTTTTTCCACCTCCAGTAAAGTCATGATCAGAGCCATACGAACATATACACCGTACTGAGCCTGCTTGAAGTAAGCTGCTCTCGGGTCGTCATCCACCTCAGTAGAGATTTCATTTACACGCGGGAGCGGATGCAGCACGTACATATCGTCCTTAGCCAGTGCCATTTTTGCCTTGTCCAGAATGTAGCTGTCTTTTAAGCGGATGTAATCCTCCTCGTTGAAGAAACGCTCTTTCTGAACACGGGTCATGTAGAGGATATCAAGCTCCGGGATTGCTTCGTCCAGGTTGCTGACTTCCTTGAACTCAATGCCCTTTGCGCGGAGCACATCATCACGGATATATTCCGGAACCTTTAACTCGTCCGGGGAAATGAGTACGAAACGGACATTCGGGTAGCGGACCATAGCGTTGATCAGGGAATGAACGGTACGTCCGAACTTTAAGTCTCCGCAAAGACCGATGGTTAAGTTGTCCAGACGGCCCTTTAAGGAACGAATGGTCATTAAATCGGTCAGGGTCTGGGTCGGATGCTGATGTCCGCCGTCACCTGCGTTGATGACCGGAATATGGGAATGCATGGAAGCAACCAGTGCAGAACCCTCTTTCGGATGACGCATGGCAGCAATATCTGCGTAGCAGGAAATCATGCGGATGGTATCTGCAACACTCTCGCCTTTTGATGCGGAGCTGGAATTGGCCGAAGAAAAACCAAGTACGCTGCCACCTAAGCTTAACATAGCGGATTCAAAGCTAAGACGGGTTCTTGTACTTGGTTCATAGAAAAGAGTGGCCAGTTTCTTGCCATCACAAACGTGAGCATATTTTTTGAGGTTGTGTTCGATATCGGATGCCAGTGTCAATAACTCGTTGGTCTCTTCAACGGAAAAATCCAACGGATTCAACAAATGTCTCATAACGTATCTCCTTTGCTTTTTCTCTGGCGGACGGATCCCCGACCGCAGGTCTTAGGACATTATAGCGGAAAATATGTTAGATTACCAGTCCCTTTTTTAGAAAAAACTATCCAAAAATTGGCGGGTTCCGACTGCGATTTTTTGGATAGTTTTTTCCTGCCTGAGTATGTAATGAATCTGTAAGGAAGATTAAGAAAAAGCGGATATCAAAAATGACAGGTTCATGGTATGATGTGCATGAGCAGACAGAAATGCCGGAAAGCTGATCTGCCGGTTTTAGCCAGGGAATATCTGCAAAAGGGAGAAGCATATTTTATGGAAGAAAAGAAAACACCCGTCATCCGGGTGAAGAACCTATATAAAATCTATCAGGTGGGCACAAACAAGGTTTATGCGCTGAATGGTGTGGATTTTACCATGTACAGGGGTGAGTTCTGTGCCATAGTCGGCCCGTCCGGCTCAGGAAAGTCCACACTCTTAAATATGCTGGCCGGTCTGGAAAAGCCGACAAAGGGTGAGATCATCATAGCAGGAAAGCATATGGAGCGGATGGATGAGAACCAGCTGGTGCAGTTTCGGCGGGAGAATGTGGGGTTTATCTTTCAGTCCTACAACCTGCTGAAAACGTTAAACGCAGTGGAAAATGTAGCGCTTCCGCTGTCGTTTCGCGGTGTACCGAAGAAAATCCGCAATGCGAGGGCAGAAGAATATCTGAAGCTGGTGGGGTTGGAAAAGCAGATGAAGCACATGGCAAACGCCATGTCCGGTGGCCAGCAGCAGCGCGTAGGCATTGCGAGAGCACTGGTCGTGGATCCCAAGATCATCTTTGCGGATGAACCGACCGGAAACCTGGATTCTAAGACGACCATGGAGGTGTTAAGGCTGATGCAGCGTATTGTCCGAGAACAGCAGCAGACCCTGGTTATGGTTACCCATGATAATTACATAGCCGGATTTGCGGACCGGCAGTTCCACATCGTGGACGGAAAGATCTTAAAGATCGAGGAAAAGAAAAAAGAAACACAGGAAGCAGTGCAGGAGATGCAGGATGCTTTGCATAGAGGAGAAGAGTCATGAGAAAAATGAGATGGAAGCGGCTGGCGGCATTTGCGCTGGCAGTCATGCTGTTTGCGGGAGCGGTACCTGCCGCAGCGCCGGTACAGGCCTACGCATCGGAGGTATCCGTATACTCCGACAAGATCCAGCGGGGAAAAACAGGAAAGTCCCTGACGGTAAGCTTTACCATTAAGAATACCAGCGGCAGCGAAATCAAAGACGCAAAGATCGCATTCGATACCAGCGGAGGCGAGATCTGGGATGAGGATGAGGAGGACCGTCAGTATGGTTACTCCTTTCCGTTTGAGGTGACCGGAAAGCTAAACGATACCGATCATCCAAAGGGAATCGGAAGCATTTCAGACGGAAAAGAGAAGAAGGTATCTCTGACCGGTACGGTACGGCGGGATCTGTCAGAGGGTTATTATAAGGTGCCTGTAGTAGTTATGGATAAGGACGGAGGCTGGATCGGCCATGAGGACCTGCGCGTCTGGATCACCAAATCCACCTCCACCGACAATGATGACGATGACACCAACAAGACCTACGATTTTGTTCTGGGAGAGGGGCAGGACGCACCGCGCGGTGTCTACCCGAATGTCATGAATTTTTCCATCGGTCTGCGCAACAACAGTCCGGCTACCGTGTACAATGTGAAGGCCAGCATGGTCCTCGACGCGGACAGTGCCAAGTTCCCGTTTGAGATCAACGATGCCAACTACGACAGGATGTTTGACAAAATTGCGGTAGATGAGACGGTCCAGCTGGATTACAGCTTTGCTATCCGCAAGGAATCCTATACCGGCTATTATCCGATCACGATGAAGATCTATTACTCCGACAGCTCCACCGGCGAGGAGTTAAAGACCTATGAGACATCCTTCTTTGTACATATTGTGAGCAAGCCGACCAAGGACGATTATGAAGAGTTCAATGAGCACGACCGCACCAAGGCCCGTCTCATTGTCGATGGCTACACCACGGATCCGGAGACGATCGTGGCAGGAGAAAGCTTCAATCTGCTCCTGACGGTCAAGAATGCGTCCAGCAGTGTGTCGGCTTCGGATATTCTGCTGACCATGGAATCAGAAAAGGTGTCTGACAGCCCGGTATTTACCACGGAATCCGGTTCCAGCTCTGTGGCGATCCATTCCCTGGGAGCGGGCGCGTCTGCCCAGGTAAGCTTCCGCATGACCTCCCGGTCCGGAGTAGACCAGCGCTCCTACGGACTCACCATAAAGGCAAATTATGACAGCCCGGAGTTTAAGAATGCGGAGGGCACTATGTCGGTGGACATTCCGGTTAAACAGATTCCTCGCCTGAACACCGGAACCTTTGAGGTAATGCCGGATTCTGTCAGCGTGGGTGAGGAATCCAATGTGATGTTCGGCATTAACAATACCGGAAAGGTAACGCTTTACAACGTTATGGCCCGGTTTGAAGCAGATTCCATCCAGACAACGGACACCTACGTGGGAAATATCAAATCCGGAGAGACCGGAAATGTTGACTGCATGGTAACCGGTTCGGCTCCCACCACGGATGATGGCAAGGTAAAGGTCATCATTTCCTATGAAGATGAGAATGGCGAGGTGTCGGAGGTGGAGAAGGAGCTGACCCTCTATGTCAGTGAACCGGCTCCGGACATGGATGACATGGACATGAGCGGCATGGATGAGATGCCCCAGGAAGAGCCGGGACCGGTGCAGAAGTACGGAAAAATCATTCTGGCGGCTGTGGTGATCGTGGGGGCGGTTGTGGGCATCACGGTATTCCGGAAGCACCGGAAACGGAAAAAAGACGCGGCCCTGCTGGCAAACGAAGACGAAGTGAATGAAGAACCGGATGAAACGGTGGATAAGGAAAGCAAAAATCCGTAATCCGGTGCATGAAATGGTTGAGAGGAAACGAGAACGGTCAATTACCCACCACTTAACCTAACGGCTTGAAGTGGGGGCTTGTAAAAGCCTGATTGACTAGCTTAAGTGTTTCGAGCACTACGTTAG
>OGIE01000766.1_pt1 | contig 47560 bp, 45 predicted proteins | sample 1571581 | NCBI WGS metagenome assembly OGIE01 (sample SAMEA2582021, study PRJEB24529) | metagenome | biome: Human gut stool | place: China | collected 2011 | reverse complement strand
GATTTCCGGACATTTACGGAACGCAGCTGCCACATTCGTAATTGCGCCCATTGCAAGAATATAGAGTGGGTGATTTTCTTCTTTCAGTGCCTGCTCAATGATAAATTCTACCGCTTGGGAATTTCCGGAAGCCTGTTCATCCAGTGCTCCTTCCTCCCCCAGGAAGACCGGAACGTTCATTCCCATTGCCTCTGTAATTGTCCTGATTTCTTCAAAGCTTCTTTGTACGGAATCCGTTTTAGCAAAGTGCTCTGCCGTGATCCCTTCCACAATCAGTTTCGGACTCAGTAATGCATGCGCAATGGCAAAAGGGTCATCTGCCTCACATGCAGCATCCGTATCCACAATAACACGGATTTTCTTTTCATCCCTGACTTCAAATTTGAATGCTTTCTTCATCATTTTCTGTTTCCTCCGTTATTTCATATGCCCTGGAGCATTGCCATACAAGGCTGCTTTTGTCCCCTGTGTGCTTTAATCTCTTCTCAGTATATACCTCTTCATATTATATCTGCAATCCCTTTTCTACTGCATTGACGATTCCTGTTTCAGCATGGATTCATTAAATAATCCGGCGGATCACTTTTTCATATGCATGGCAACAAAAAAGAACACCCATAACTATATAAGTCATGAGTGTCCATCCGTGTAACAAACCTTATATCTGATTCGATTCATACGAAAGAATCATCTGAAATGATTCATTTACTTTTGATATGGCATCTTCTTCCGGATATCGGCAAGGTGGTTCAAAGCCTCATAAAGCGTCTCATCCTTCTTTGCGAAGTGCAGGCGGATGAGGTGATTGACCGGTTCCCTGAAAAAGCTCGATCCCGGTACTGCCCCGACACCGACAAGCCTTGCCAGATCCTCACAGAATACCTGATCGGATTCATAGCCAAACTCAGAAATGTCAAGCAGAATATAATATGCCCCCCGGGGAACGGTATGTGCAATTCCGATGTCATTAAGTCCCTTTAAAAACAGATCCCGCTTCGCCGTATACTTCTGCTGCAGCTCCTGATAGTAGCTGTCCGGGAACTGCAGTCCCGTAACTGCCGCCTCCTGCAGGGGTGCCGCAGCTCCTACCGTAAGGAAATCATGCACCTTTTTGGCTACATCAATGATGTGTGGAGGTGCAATGATATATCCAAGCCGCCAACCGGTGATGGAATAGGTCTTCGAAAGGGAGCTGCAGGAAATCGTTCTCTCCCACATACCGGGCAGGGATGCAAAGTAAATGTGCTTATTGGGCTCATACACAATATGCTCATACACCTCATCGGTAATCACATAAGTATCGTACTTCTGTGCAAGGTCAGCAATCAGCTTCAGTTCCTCACAGGTGAACACCTTACCGCAGGGATTGGACGGATTGCACAGGATCAGTGCCTTGGGATTCTGCTGAAAGGCCGCTTCCAGCTCTTCCGGGTTAAAATGAAATTCCGGCGGATAAAGCGGCACATAAATCGGCCGTGCTCCGGACAGAATCGTATCTGCTCCGTAATTTTCATAAAACGGAGAAAAGATAATGACCTTGTCTCCCGGATCCGCTACCGTCATCATAGCGGCCATCATTGCTTCCGTGCTGCCACAGGTAACGACAATCTCTCCGTTCGGGTCAATCGTTCTCCCCATAAGCTTTGACTGCTTCTTTGCAAGTGCTTCCCTGAAATTCTGTGCGCCCCAGGTAATGGAATACTGATGGTAATCCTCATGGGAAACCTCCGCAAGCCGGTCAAGGATCTCCTTGGGCGGTTCAAAGTCCGGGAAGCCCTGGGAAAGATTCACCGCCCCATACTGGTTTGAAATTCTGGTCATCCGTCGTATCACGGAATCGGTAAAATGTGCTGTCCGTCCTGATAAATTCTTCATATTATGTTCTTTCCTTTTTATAACTGTTCAGAGCCATGCAAAATTGCTTTCTGTTGCCATGCATATGCATCCTGTCTATTTATCTGCTAAAAGATCCTGATCCCAGCCGACCTTGATGAAATATCCGCCGAAGGTTTCATTGAATACCTTTTCGGTTGCTTCAGACTGGAACGCCTTTACGACCTTTCTATAGGCATCCAGTTTGGCCTGATCCTGAAGATCTGCGGTACGTGCTGCAATGAGATTCCAGTAAGCTTCTTCATCTAACACACTGTCTTTGTAAATAGCTTCTTCCGTCTTAAGACCAAAATCAAGTGCATAGTTTCCGTTCACAATCGCTGCCGTCACATCATCCAGCACGGAAGGAATGGTGTTTGCCTTCAGTTCCTTAATTTCAAAATTGACCTTGTAGCTTTCGATGTCATCTACCGTCGGGTTAAAGCCTGCATCGCTCTTTAAGGTAATAAGCCCCGCTGCTGCCAGTACCTTGAGCGCACGTCCGCCGTTGGTTACATCATCGGGAATCGCAATCACATCACCGTCTTTAATCCCGGAAACATCCGATACCTTGTGGGAATACAGGTTCAGCGGAATAATGAAGGTGTATCCGACCGGTTCAATAGCATATCCATACTGCTCCAGCTCTGTATTGAGGTAAATGTGATGCTGGAACGAATTCAAATCAATTTCTCCGCTGTTTAAGGCATTGTTCGGAGTTACATAATCGGAAAACTGTACGATTTCGAGATTGATTCCTTCGTCCTTTAAGGCTTCCTGCGCCGGCTTCCACAAGTCTTCATAAATACTTCCGACAACGCCGATCTTTACTGTGGTCGCCTCTGCACTGCTTTCCGTCTTTGCGGATCCGCATCCGGTAAAGGCAAGTACTGCGGTTGAAAGGGTTAATACAGCTGCTAAAATTCTCTTTAATTTCATAATAATCTCCTTCAGGCTTTTAATATGCTTTTTTATTGTTTACACACATTTTTAATCTCATAAGGTAAGTGATAATTCATAATTTTCTCTCATGGTCTTACAGGATGCAGCAAACTGTTCCTTTTCTTCTTCATTCAAGAAAAGTTCAACAATCCTTGCAATGCCGTTCCGGTTTAACACAGCCGGAACACTTGCATAGACATCCGTCTGTCCATATTCACCATTTAAAAGGACGGACACCGGTAATACCCGGTTCTCATCTCCGAAAATGGCCCGTGTTACTTCTGCTATCGTTGCTCCAATTCCGAATTCCGTAGAACCCTTCCCGCCGAGAATGATCCATCCTCCGGCTTTTCCCGCATCGGCAATTTCCTTTAGGTTTAAGCAGCCGAAGGTTTCCGGTTCTTCCTTCATCAGTTCGAAAAGCGGCTTTCCTGCGATGCTTACCGTAGACCAGGGAACCATCTGGCTCTCTCCATGCTCACCCAATGCATATGCATAAATGGATTTCTGGTCAATTCCGGTTTTGTCAGCAAGCGCCCTGCGAAGTCTCGCAGAATCAAGGGTTGTGCTGGTCGAAAAGATCTGATTTGACGGCCAGTCAAGTACATGCTGCAAATAATGGGTCACCACATCTGCCGGATTAGAAATATTCACAATAATGCCGGTGTAACCCGACATTCGGATGTTCTCCGCAATGTTCTTCACGATTTCTATGGTCTGACGCAGGGTATCCATCCGCGTCTGCCCCTTACTCATATCCGGCAGCGGTCCTGCGGCCACAATCAGAAGCTGTGCATCCTTGATGTCGCTGTAATCTCCTGCGTAAACCAGTGCTCTTTTTGGCAGATACACCGTGGAATCATACAGGTCAAGAGCCTGTGCCCTGGCTTTCTTTTCATCAATATCAATATAGACGATTTCCTCTGCAAGTCCCTGGGAAAGCAGTGCATACCCTGCATGGGATCCCACATGTCCCGCTCCGATAATCGCGATTTTTCTGGTATGTATTTCCATGCTTCACGCCTCCTTAATGTCTGCTCTTTTTGACAACCAGGTTGCCAAGAAGCTGAATGATGCTGACTAAGATAAATACGGTAATTACCGTTACCCAGGTTACATCCGTCATGTTCCGGTCATGTCCGTACCGGATTGCGAAGTCTCCAAGTCCGCCGGATCCGACGGCACCTGCCATGGCGGTTAATCCCACCAGACTGATTGCGGTAATTGTGGTTCCTCTTGCGATGGCGGATACGCTCTCCCGTAAGTAAACGCGGAAGATGATTTCAAGCGGTCCGGATCCCATGGAAAGGGCTGCTTCGATTAATCCATGATCGGTTTCTGCCAGTGCACTTTCCACCTGTCTGGAAAAGAACGGTACGGTTCCCATAATCAACGGAACAATCGCACCCTCCACATTGATTGCGGTTCCCATGATGGCTCTTGAAATCGGGATCACCCAGGTTAACAGGATGATAAAGGGAATCGACCGGAAAAAGTTAATCAGCTTATCCAGAATCTGATACAGCACCTTGTTTTCAAGAATTCCACCCGGTTTGGTTACCGTAATGACAATTCCCAGGAACAGCCCCAGTACAAAGGCAATGATTCCGGACCATCCCACCATAATCAGTGTATCGCGGATAGCTTCAAAAAAGTCCGGCAGCTTATCCATCACATTCGGTATGATTCTATTGAAGAACCCGGTCATCCTTAATCACCTCCACTCCTACATTTTTATCTCTCAGATATTGCAATGCTTCATCTATTCTACTGCTTTCCCCGCTTACAATGGCTACAGTTCCGCCGATCGGTGCGTTCTGCACAATTTCCACATCGGCAAATACAATATTTAAGATAATTCCAAACTTCTGTGTCACCGTTGAGATCAACGGTTCAGATGTATTTTTCTCTACATAGGAAAGCCGGACAATCAGCTCTCCCTTTTTCGTTGCAACAACCGGAGAATCGGCTTCAATCAGCTCTTCAATCTTCTGAAGATTCGATGTTGTTTTAATAAAGCTTCTGGTTAAAGGCTCCTTCGGAGATGCAAATAAATGGAAAACCTCTCCTTCCTCAACCACATCTCCATGATCCATGACTGCTACCCGGTTACAGATCTCCTTGACCACCGCCATCTCATGTGTAATCACCACAACGGTAATGCCAAGTGTCTGATTAAGCTGCTGCAACAGCTTTAAAATGGATTTGGTCGTCTGCGGATCAAGTGCCGAGGTTGCCTCATCACAAAGAAGAATGTTCGGGTCATTGGCAAGCGCTCTCGCGATCGCCACTCTCTGCTTCTGTCCTCCGGACAGCTGGCTCGGAAAAGCGTTTTCCTTTTCGGAAATTCCGACAAGCTCAAGCAGGTGATGTACCTTTTCCTTAATCTCCTCTTTGGAAAGCCCGCTGCCACGCAAGGGATAAGCAACATTTCCGAAGATGGTCCGGGATGGCATCAGATTGAAATGCTGGAAAATCATGCCGATCTTCTTACGTGCCTTGCGGAGTTCTTTTCCGGACAGTGCCGTAATCTCTGCATCGTCCACGAAAACCTTTCCTTCCGTCGGCTTTTCCAGAAGATTGATACATCGGACCAGTGTCGATTTTCCTGCTCCCGAAAATCCGATAATACCAAAGATATCTCCATCGTTGATGGTAAGGCTTACGTTATTCACTGCATGAACTTCTTTATTGGAATCTGTAAAAGTCTTACTGACGTTCTCTAACCGAATCATCTCATTACCTCTCTTTCACGTCACTAAGACTATCATATCTTCTTTCTCCGCGCTAATACGGGTAAAATATAACGAGCTATAGACTGAATCTATAACTCGATAATTCCAAGATATTTCCGTATCTCATCAATATACAATTTTCCAATGGAGCTTAGTATGGTATTCTGCCTCATAATATAACCGATTTCCATACCACTGTTTTCTTCCACTGAATCCTCCTCAAAGGGAATTGCCAGATAGTCATCGCCATTCAACTCCTCACAGATGATTCCGGAACAAAGCGTGTAACCGTTTAATCCGATCATCAGATTGAGCATCGTTGCCCGGTCATTGGCCTTGATCGTCCGTGTATATTCCTTGGTGCTTAAAATCTCCTCCGCATAGTAAAAGGAGCTTGCCTCACCCTGTTCAAAGGACAGGCACGGATAATCCTTCAGTTCTTCGAACCGGATGGATTTCTTTTTCGCCAAAGGATGTCCCGACCAGAGATACACATAAGCCTTACAGTCAATCAGGTGGTGAAATTCCAGATTATTGCTCTTAAGAATCTTCGTCAATACTGCCCGGTTAAAATCGTTAAAATAAAGAATTCCGATCTCGCTGCGCATATTTGCCACATCCAGGATTACATCCTTTGTCATGGTTTCCCGGATTGCAAATTCGTATTTCAGTGTATCAAACTGCTGCACCAGTTCCACGAAAGCTTTGACTGCAAAGGAATAATGCTGTGTGGAAACCCCGAATTTCTTCTTCCGCTTTCCGCTCTTCCCATATTTATCAAGCAGCGTTTCATACTGTCCATACACCTCTCTTGCATAGAGAAGAAATTCCGATCCGTCCTGCGTCAGGGAAACACCCCGCCCGCTTCTTACAAAGATCGAAATGCCCAGTTCCTTTTCCAGCTCCTGCATGGCGCTTGTGAGCGATGGCTGGGAAATATAAAGCGCTTCGGCGGCCTTATTTAAGGATCCTGCCTCTGCAATCGTAATGGCGTAATGCAACTGTTGAAGGGTCATGTGTCTGCCTGCTCCTTAAGAAGTTTTCATGTAACAATTCTTTATCTGATTTTCTGATCAAAGCTGATGCTTCAATACCGCAATCACCTTGTCGTAGCTTTCCGGCTGATGAGGAAAGGTACAGTTCGTACATACCTTGATGGTTTTTCCATTCTTTTCCATATAGGAAGGATTCCCGGGACATGCCGGCAGCTGATACATCGGACAGTAACAGAACAGACAGTTAAAGTCCGTTAAGCCCTGATGACAAGGGAAATATTTACAGTCTTTATTTTCAAAAAAGCGATAGGAATTCTCCATAACGTTACCTCTTCCTGTCCCGATTCCTGTATTGATTTCTGTATTGATTTCTGTTCCGAAAGTCCCGTGCCTTTTCTACAAAGTTCTCCGCAAAACCGGGATTGGACGGATAATACAAATGGGGAAACCCTAGAAACCGGTTCTGTGTTTCAATGACGCAGGGATAACTCTTTCCGGTCACCGGTTTCACTGCCATGCAATCCTCTCCATTATCCGAGCTGTCATAATAATGGAACTCATGTCCGCGGATCTTCGTTCCTTCCGGCAGAAATGAAGGCTTTTTTTCCTGCAGCTCGATATACCCAAATCTTACCAGTTTTCCTTTGTTTATGCAAATGCCGGGAAGAACACCTGCCATCCGGTATTGCTGCCCCTCCTGATCCTCAATCGTTTCATGCAGATACATAAATCCGCCGCACTCTGCCACACAGGGAATGTCCTGTTCCATAGCAGTCCGGATCTCATTTCTCATTGATCCATTCTGTTCCAGTTCCTGTAAATGAAGCTCCGGATAGCCTCCGCCAAGCAGTATGCCATCGCAGCCTTCCGGCAGCCGGGAATCGTGGAGCGGTGAAAAGTAACAGAGCCTTGCTCCCTGTTCTTCCAATAGCCGCAGGTTATCCTCATAATAAAAACAGAAGGCTTCATCCCATGCGACAGCGATGATCGGAGAGTCAGTGTCATTGCCATTGTCTGTCATTTCTCTTGCTTCCGTTCTGTCCCTAGCACTCGATTCGATGATTGAGTCTGTCACTGACTCAATATGGACATGTTTCTCTTCTGTGGAACCTTCCAAATGATCTCGAAGACCTGAATCTCCCTTCGATATCTCCGGCAGTTCCACCGCCTCTGCTGCAATCTCCCGGATTTTCTCTATGGAAACCGTCTTCCGTAATTCTGCTGCAAAATCCCGGATCTGCTCCTGTACCTCTTCCTGCTCCTTAGGAAGCACCAGTCCAAGATGTCTGCTTTTCAGTTCCAGATGCTTCTGATCCGGAACATAACCTACAGCCGAAACAGAAAGTTCCTTTTCAATCAATGGTTTGATCGTCTGGAAATATGCCCCCGACATCCGGTTTAAAATCACGCCGCGGATCAGCTTCTCCGTATCATATTGCAGGAATCCGGCAATCAGCGCAAGGACAGATTTTCCCATTCCTTTCGCATCCACCACAAGTACAATCGGTGTCCCGGTCACCTTGGCAAGATGATAGGACGAGCCTTCTTCCCGGATGCCGCCAAGTCCGTCATACAATCCCATCACGCCTTCGAGAAGCGCAAGCTCCCCTTCCGTTCTGCCCGCCTTTAATAAGACACGTGTCTCTTCCTCCCCGGTAAAAAAGGTATCAAGATTCTTAGAAGGTACTCCCAGCACCTCCTTATGAAACATCGGATCAATATAGTCCGGCCCGCACTTATAAGAAACAACCGGAATTCCCTGCTCCTTAAGGCTCTGCAACAACGCACAGGTAATGGTTGTTTTGCCGCTTCCGCTTTTGGGTGCTGCGATCATCACTCGGTCAAGCTTCATACACTTCTCCTTCTTTCCAAAATCGAAACGAACAGATCCACACCGGATTTTCTGCCTGCATCAGATGATAGGAACCAACCGGTTTCATGCGGTTTACCTGCACCTGCACGACCTCTTCCTCTGTTACCAGGAACTGTGTCAGGATCTCCTTCAGCTCTGAAATAGTCTCTAAGCTGATGGCATTTAACACAATCCGCATCTGTGGGTTCTTTTTATAAAGGCAATCCAGAATTTCTCTAAGCTGCCCACTGCTTCCCCCGATAAATGCATGGGTCGGGACAGGAAGAGTCTCTAAGGCTTCCGGAGCCTTTCCTTTCACCACATGAAGATTGGGAAGTCCGAACTGTTCCTTGTTCCGTCCGATGAGAAATACGGCTTCTTCCTTCTGCTCAATCGCATAAACCGCAATCGTGCCCGAAAGCCCAGCCATTTCCACCGCTACAGAACCGGTTCCGCTTCCTACATCATACACCACTGCTCCTTCGGACAGCTGTAGCTTACAAATGCTGATTTCACGGATTTCTGCCTTGGTCATGGGAACCTTATCCCGGATAAATGCCTCATCCCCGCGGTAAGGCGTTAAGATCGCCTTATCAGGAGCCGGATTCAAAATAAAGCAGGAGTACAGTCCCTTCTTGTGACTGCCGAGGCACTCCTGCGGCGTCAGTGTCCGGATCTCCTGCTCCGGATAGGACAGTTGATACCCAGCTGTTACAATACAATCCGTAAGCCCTTCCCGGATCAGCAGCTCTCCTAATGCCTGCAGATCTGAAGCCCCGGACATTAATAGAAACACCTTCTCATTCGCCCGGATTTTTTGTGCAAGATCCGGCACCTCTTTTCCATGCATGCTGACAAGCAGCGCATCCTCATAACGCTCTCCGATGCAGGACGCCAGACAGGCAATCGAAGAAATTCCGGGCCGGATCGAAACGTCTGCCTGCAAAACTCCCTTTTCTATTTCGGTAGTCAGTGCTTCATACATGGCTTTGCAGCCACTGTAAAATCCCGTATCCCCGGAGAAAAGAATCACCACCCGGCACGGATTCCTGTCATATTCCTTCTTCGAAAGCTCCTTCAGATACGGCAGAATCTGCTTTGCCATATAATACGGTTTCTTCTCGATCCGGGGTTCGTATGGCGCAATCATACGCTCTGCTCCAAGCAGAACATCCGCATGCTCAATCGCTTCCTTTACTTCTACGGTAAGGCTCTTTAAGCTCCCCATACCGACTCCTGCCAGCGTAATTTCAAAACGGATTTCTTTACGAATCGGTTTTCCGCTGAACTTTTCAAGCTTTGTCACCACTTCTTCAAAGGAATCCCCCTCTTCCTCAGCCATCGTTCCAACCACATAAACCGGGATATTGATACGTTCTGCTGCCTTTAGCTTTTCCAGAAAGCCACCTGTTCTTCCGCTTTGCTTCGTCACAAGACACTGAATGTCATATTGCCGCAGCATGGCTTCATTCATCTGCTCGGTAAATGGTCCCTGCAGCGCCAGAATCTGCTTTCCGGCAATTCCCTGCTCCATACAAAGCTGAATGCTCTCGATGCCCGGAAGCACCCTGACATAGAGACGCTCCTTCAACTTCTCATGCGCGCAGTACCGGAACAGATCCTTGCTTCCTGTCGTAAGAAGAATATTGCCCACGGTCTGGCACAAAGCTTCCGCACAGGCTTCGTGATCTTCAAAATAGCGGACGCCTTCGATTCTTCCTTCCTCCCGCTCTCTTTTTAACCGCAGATAAGGAATGGACAGATCCTTCATCGCCGCTTTGATATTCTGCGTCACCACCGTGGCATACGGGTGGGTCGCATCTACCACAGCAAGGAAATTTCCTTTTTCAACAAAATGCCGGATTTCTTCCTGATCCATTCTGCCCCGGTGGATGCTCACAAGAGGATTCTCCTTTAACACGATTTCTCCATATTCCGTTGCCACACACACGGTATGCGCGATTCCGGCATCTGTCAGAGCCTCAGATAAGGCTCTGCCCTCCGTTGTCCCTGCAAAGATTAGTATTTCTTTCAACTTGATACCCCCGCTTCGTAATCAGTTTTCCATTGATGATTTCCGATCCTGCATTTCCGATAAACACGGTTGTGAACATGTTCACCTGCGTATCCCGCAGCTCCTTTAACGTACAGACAACCGCTTTCGTTCCTTCCCTGCCGATATTCTCCACATAACCGCAGGCGCGGTCCTCTTCCAGTATTTCCAAAAGTATATCGCAGGCCCGTTTCAGATAATCCTTCCGTTTATGACTGGACGGATTATAAATGGCAATGGCAAAATCTCCCATGGCTGCTGCCCGGAGCCTTTTTTCAATCTTATCCCACGGCGTCAACAGGTCACTTAAACTGATGGCACAGAAATCGTGGTTGAGTGGTGCTCCCAGTACCGCTGCCCCACTGCAGGCTGCGGTAATTCCCGGAACCACAATAAGCTCCATGTCCTCATAACCTTTTCCAATCTCATACATTAAGGAAGCGAGCCCATAGACACCGGCATCCCCGCTGCAGATCAATGCCACCTGCTTTCCTTCAGCCGCCTTTTCAAAGCACATCCGGCAGCGTTCTTCCTCCTGCCGCATCGGTGTTGACAGCAGCTCCTTTTCCCTGAACCGTCCACCAAGCAGATTGATATAAACCGGATAGCCGACAATGACATCAGCTTCCTCCAGCGCCTTAAGAGCCTCTCCTGTCATCATTTCTTCTTTTCCCGGGCCCATTCCTACGATATAAATTCTATTTTTCATCAAAAGACACGCTCCATCTTCGTTTTACAATCGCTGCTGTAATTCCATCCTCTGCCGGCTTTCCCGTGATGAGTATTCCATCCGGACCGCTAAACCGTAAGGCTGCCCGTTCACAGACATTATCAACACCCACCTGACTTTTCACGAACTCCGATGCATGGAAAGTTCCTTCCACCTGCTGTAGTTCTTCCGCGGAATAGGTGACAAAGGGAATTCCATAATGGCTGCTCATCCAGAGAATTCCTTCCTCGTCCTTTTTCCGGTCAATCGAGACAAACGCTGCCACCTGCTCCATGGAAATGCCGCTTTCCTTAAGAACTCTGTTTACAAATTGATTGATCTGCTCTGCCGCCTTCCCCCTCTTACAGCCGATTCCGATGACATACTCCTTCGGACGCAGGGTAAGAAGACGTCCCTTTCCATACGATGCCTGGGCTACTAAAACATCGACAGGAGCCTCTGTAATGTCAGGAATCTCGGCAGACGATTCTGTAAAAGCAACCGGAGCATCTGTAGTTGATTCCGCCGACACAGCCGGAGCATCTTCAGTTGATTCTGCCGACACAGCCGGAACATCTTCTGAAACTTCTGTCGGCATAACCGGGACATCTGTATGTAATTCTGCCGAACAGGGAACAATCCGGATCCCTTCCGGAACATTACCTTCTCTCGGAACCTTTCTTCCTCCCGTGCTCCCCGCTTCTCCTTCTTGCAAATGCCCTTCTTCCACTGCCATCGTCACTTCTTCTCCTGCCAGAATGCGGGAAGACACCTTGGCAATGCCATCCTTATTTACGATGTGCAGTGCATTCCGTCTGGCAAACAGATCGACCGCAAAGCAGTGATTCAAGTCGGTTGCCGTTGTAATGACCGGGGTGCTTCCCATGCGCTCTGCAAGGGAAACCGCCAGTTCGTTGGCTCCTCCCACATGCCCTGCCAGAACGGGAATCACAAAGCGTCCCTGTTCATCCATTACAAGCACCGGCACATCATTTAATTTATCCGTAAGAAACGGAGCGATGGCCCGGACCGCTATTCCACAGGCTCCGATAAAAAGAAGGCTTCTGCGCTTCTTCATTTGCTCACCGGTCCATTCCGTAAGTGGCTGTTCCACATAAGAGAGTCCGCTTTCTACAAGGTCCTTTTCTGCAAGATTCTTTCCTGTAAGATTTCTTTCTGTCAAACTCTTTTCCGCATGGGAACACTTCGTATAAAGGCAAAGTTCCTCCTCTGTCTCCCCGGAAAATGCCTTTTTGATTTTTAAGGACAGTTCGATTCCTTTTATCGTAAAGCTGATAATACTTACCTTCATTCTTGTGTTTCCTTTGCTTTCCGGAATTCCGTCGAAAAATCCGGCGCATAGAGTCTGGACTTCCGGTAATGCTGATGCGCGATTGCATCCCCGACAAGCACCAGTGCTGTCTTATAGATTCCATGCTCCTTTGCAACAGCCGGTAAGGTTTCCACCGTACAGACATAAGCCTGCTCTTCCGGCCAGGTTGCTTTATAGACAAGGGCTGCAGGTGTTTCCCTCCGGTATCCGCCTTTGATTAACCGCCGGCTCAGCTCTTCCAGCATTCCGGCACTTAAGTAAACCGCCATGGAGGCCTGATGCGCGGCAAGCCCTTCGATCTGTTCCTTTTCCGGCACGCCTGTCCTTCCTTCCATCCGGGTAATAATCAGTGTCTGGGAAATATCCGGCAGGGTATATTCGAGATTCAACGATGCTGCCGCTCCAAAGCAGGCACTTACGCCCGGACAACTCTCATAGGCAATTCCCTTTTTCTCCAGTGCATCCATCTGTTCCCGCACTGCCCCGTAAATGCTGGGATCCCCGGTATGCAGCCGCACAAGCACTTTTCCATCTTTTTCTGCTTCTTCCATAATCGCAAGGACCTCCGGAAGCGTCAGCCTGGCACTGTTATGAATTTCACAATTCTTTTTTGCATATTGTAAAAGCTCCGGATTCACAAGAGAGCCTGCATAGATAATCACATCTGCTTTTTCCAAAAGATGCATGCCCCGTACCGTAATTAAATCTGCTGCTCCTGTTCCTGCGCCAACAAAGTAAACCATTCTTCCACTCCCTCACTCTTTGCCAGTTCTCCGAATTCGTTCGCGTACATGAGGCATTCGACCTGCATCTTTCCCCCGGCACGCTTATTCAGATAATAAAAAATCCGCTCCATTGCTGCCTCCATGACCGGTGCTCTTTTGCCGCACGAATCGAGGATTCTTACAGCTTCTTCGGTTGTGACACAGGTTAAGATCTGCTGTGCCACCGGAAGCTCTACGCCAATCTTTACCGTAAAAGCAGTCAACAACTCTATCCGGCAGTCCCCTTCCCTGGAATGGGTGTTCATGATGCCGCCCGCTACCTTAATCAGCTTTCCGATATGGCCGGTTAGAAGCATCCTCTGAAAGCCAAGCTCCACCGCCATGTCAATCGCCTGTCCGATAAAGTTACTGCATTTTACACTCCGGTTAAGGTCATAGTGATAGACCTTTTTCATATAATCCAGTCCATAATTTCCGGGAGAAACCGCCACATAATCATACCCCTGTGCTTTCCGCTGGTTGAGCTCGACACGGATAGTATCCAATATTGCCTGATTGCTCATCGGCTCTACAATTCCGCTGGTTCCCAGAATGGAAATACCGCCGACAATGCCGAGGCGGGGATTAAAGGTCTGCTGTGCAAGCTCCTCTCCTCCCGGCACGGAAATCTCGACCTGCAGGATTCCCTGATAATCCAGGAGGTGGCATACCTCCAGTACTTCCTTCGTAATCATTTCCCGCGGCACATGATTGATTGCCGCATTTCCTACCGGCTGGTCGAGTCCCGGCTTTGTCACTCTCCCGACGCCCGTTCCACCGTCAATAAGAATCTCTGCCTGTGTCCTTTTTTCGCCGGAATCCGGTTGTCCTTCCGGAAGCGTTACCCTGGCAACAATCCGGGAACCGGTTGTGACATCGGGATCGTCCCCGCCATCCTTTATGACTGCACAGGTAACGGCACACTCTTTCCTCTGAATATCGGTAATCTGTGCGGTGTAAGGAATTCCTTTGGGCGTTTCGATCGTGATTTCTGTTTTTTCCATTCCGGAAAGAAGCATATAGGCAGCCGCCTTGGCAGCGGCTGCGGCACAGCTTCCTGTCGTAAAACCGTATCTCATCTCTTTGTCCTTAATCTATCCTCTATACCTTGGTTTGTTTCTGTCATCTGTCAACCATATTTCAACCTATATGAATCCTTTATTATATAGCAACAATTCAGCCAATCCTTTCATGATCTGTTTCTTGTGAGTTCATAGATCAATGCGTTGCAGATTGCTGCGGCTACATTGCTGCCGCCCTTTCTGCCCCGGTTAATAATAAAAGGAACATCGGTCTGCAAAATGAGCTCCTTGGCCGCTTCCACATTCACGAATCCGACCGGAACACCGATCACAAACGCCGGACGCCAGTCACTGCCCTGCATCATTTCATAGATCTGAATGAGCGCTGTCGGTGCATTTCCTACGGCAAAGATCACCGGCTTTTGAATCTTCGCTGCTATTTCCATGCTGACAGCCGCGCGCGTTGTTCCGCGCTCCCTGGCAAGTTTTGCAACGGTTTCATCTGCCATATAGCAATGTACCTCTCCACCCAGTCCGGCCAGTGACCTCTTATTAATTCCGGAGAGCGCCATATTCGTATCCGTTACAATATCGGCTCCTTTCTTCAGAAGCTCCCTGGCAATCCCTACTGCTCCCTCCGAAAAGGTCAGGGTATCCGTATATTCAAAGTCTGCGGTCGTATGAATGACTCTTTTCGTAATCATTTCCTGCTCTTTGGGCAGCACAATTCCGCGCTTCTTAAGCTCCCCATCGATGATCTCAAAGCTTCTTTGTTCAATCTGTTCCGGTAATAAATGTTCAATCACGGTTTTAAACACTCCTTTATTGCTTCCAGTAATTGCAGATTTTCTTCATGACGCTTCACGGCAATGCGATAATATCCCTGGGACAGTCCTTCAAAATTCGAGCAGTCACGGATCAGAATTCCCCGCCGCAGCAATTTCCCATACAGATTTTCCTCACAGTAAAACAAAAGAAAGTTCGCTTCTCCCTGGAATATCCGGATCCCCATTTGTTGTAGTTCCTCTGTAAGAAGCTGCCGCTCCTTTTTCACATAGCGGACGGTCTCTGTAAGGTAGGCTCCGTTTTCCGAAGAAAGACATGCCTGTCCTGCCTTTTGGGCAAAAACCGACAGATTCCATTCCGGAAGCTGCATCCGGATCTTTATAAGAAGCTCTTCTGTACTGCCAATCAGATAACCAAGCCGCACTCCCGGAATAGCGAAACTTTTCGTAAAGGCCCGCAGCAAAAGCAATCGTTCCTCTTTCCAGATTTCAGAAAGCATGGAATCCTGCCCTTCACAGAATTCGATAAAGCATTCATCCAGTAACAGAAAGGTATTGGTTTTCCTGCATTTTTCCAAAAGCTGTTTCAGATACTCCTTCGAAGTAAGCACTCCGGTCGGGTTGTTAGGATTTGCCAGAATAAGAAGCTCCGGTCTTTCCTGTTCCAAAACAGTAAATAATTCCTCTGTTAATAAAAACCCGTTCTCTTCCTTTAGCATAAGTGGAATCACTTTGCTTCCTTCTGCTTTCGCCGCATGCTGATAACCATAAAAGGAAGGCGAGGGGATCATAATTTTCGTTGGATGCAGGGCATGCACAACCGCCATCAGAAGCTCCGAAGCTCCGTTTCCGAAAAGCAGCTTCTCTTCCGGAACAGCAAACTTCTCTGCAAGGCTTTCCTTCAGTGCCGACGCCTCCATATCCGGATATTCCTGCACACTGCTGACCGCTTCATGCAACGCCACTTCGACTCCGTCCGGCATTCCGAGCGGATTTACATTGACCGAGAAATCAAGCCGGACCTGATTCCGGTAGATGTCTCCACCGTGTATTGCTTTGTTTTTCATCGTGTCTTTCCGGCTCCTTTCTAGCTTATCCAAAGTAGAAATGCAATTCCCATCAATCCTATACACAAAAGCTCACAAAGCCATGCGGTAAGATACATAAGGTGATTGATCCGTTTGATATCCTCGAATTCCACCTTCCGCACCGCATCTCCGATATAGGGTTTTTTCACCACTTTACCAAAATAACTGGCATCTCCGGCAAGCCGGATTCCAAGTGCTCCCGCGCATGCCGATTCTGTCTGTGCCGAATTCGGACTGGCATGGTTCCTACGATCCCTCCTGTGAATCTGAAACGCCCTTTTTCCGTCATATGCACTTCCACCGACAAAAGCGGAAAGAATCATCAGATAAGCACTGATTCTGGCAGGAAAAAAATTCACCACATCATCCAGCTTCGCTGCCGCCCTTCCAAAATAGAGATAACGGTCATTCTTATAGCCAACCATGGAATCCATCGTATTCACGGCCTTATAAAAGAACCCCAGCACCGGACCTCCCAGTGTCAGATACAGCATCGGTGCAATCACCCCATCCGAAGTGTTCTCCGCTACCGTTTCAATCGCCGCCCTGGCAACTCCTGTCTCATCGAGTACGTCCGTATCTCTTCCGACAATCATGGATACCGCCTTTCTTGCCGCCGGAAGATCTCCCCTCTTTAAGCAGGCATAGACCTTCATGCTCTCAACCTTCAGACATTTCGCTGCCAGAATCTGATAGGTCATGATGGTTTCCAGCACCAGACCTATATAAGGATGCAGGGCATAACCGCCAAATAAAAGAACTGCAGCCACCACGGTTACACTAAGAAGTACCAGTGCCACCAGCACGATTCCTCTATGAAATTCCTTAAGAAATTCTCTATGGTCATTTCTTTCGCTTTCTTCCGGATTCCCCAGCAGTTTCCGGTCAAGTGCCGCGATCAGATTGCCGATCAGCCGGATCGGATGCGGCAGCCAGTAGGGATCTCCCAGCAGAAGATCCAGAAGGAAACCCAGAAAGAACGCTGTCATATGATATTTCAGCATGGTATTCTCCCCATATGATATATTCGATCATACATAACTATTCAGTACCTTCACAGTTACAATGCAAAATTCATTTAAGATCAGCTTCACCTATGGAATTTTGCACTCTCAAATCATGTTCTTATGCCTTCAGCGATAAATGCTTCAAGCTGTACCGCATAATTACAATCATTCATTATGTCTATGAGATTTACATAACTAATTTACATAACTTATCCATATATATCTCCCCGGATGACTGCCCGACGGTTACTTTGCAGCGGTAACCTTCTCCGTTTCCAATCTGAAAATCGTAGTACTCACCATCCGTAAAGCTGCTGCACACTGCCATTATCGTTCCTCCATGAACTACGGCAGCAATTCTCAGATTCTCATCCCTGTTTTTCTGCTTTGCTGCATTTTGCTGTTTTTCTGTATTCTCCAACTTCTCTAACTTCTTCTGATTGTCTGTATTCTTCTGATTCTTCACATTCCTGTCATTTTCTGCATTTTTATCTTCTGCATTTTTGTCTTCTTCATTTCTACCTATAACCCCGGCAATTGCAATCCGGAGCATCTCTTCAAATCCCTTCCTGCACCGTGCAATAAAGTCCTCCCGGCTTTCTCCTTCCGGAAAAGGGATTGTTCCGTTGCTGTCAATCCATGCCTGATACCGGACATCTCCCTGCAGGTCCTGATAATTCTTTCCTTCAAAGAGTCCGAAGTCTATCTCCCGGAATTCCGGAATTATGTGCTGCTCACAGTCCCCAAACAAAAGCTCCGCTGTTTCCCGGCACCGTTCCATAGGACTGACAAATAAGGCTTGTAAGGATGCCGGATCAGGATAGATGCCCTGCCTTTGAAAAGCCTTTAATTCCTCCCGTCCTTCTTCACTTAACGGTTCCTCCGTCCTCCCCAGATACCGGTGCTCACGATTGGCATTCGTTGCTCCGTGCCGGATCAGATAAACTTCTATTTGATTCTCTGACCGATTCCGCATAATACACGCACCACCTCATCTGCTTTTTGTGCAAGCCGGATCAGAATTCTTCCGGTCTGCTCCCGATAGGTTCTTTCAAACGCATCCACCGGAACGATTCCGTTTCCGATTTCATCACAAATCAGAATAACCTCCGGATGCTTCTCCACAAACTCCATCACATCCGCTTCCAGTTCCTCCGGGGTTCTTTTTCCTGCCAGTTCCTTCTTCACAACATGATGGAAGTGATTGATAATCATCGTCTTTTTTTCACCACCTGCTTTTTTCCAGGCTTCCTGTATCTGTCCCTCTTCCGGAAGTACCCCATCAAAGATAATACTCTTCTCGTTTCCTTCCTTTTGCAGGACATAATGCAATTTTCCCTGTGCCAGACCACCTATAATTAATTTCATGATTTTCCTCTTATATCAACTTACCCGCTACTGCCACTACAACCATCACCACTTCTTCACACAACAGCACAAACCATCCTGCGGTATCCCCGGTAATTCCACCGAGCTCCTTTTTTGTCCGGTGATGGTAATAGGCGAATATCAAAAGCGCCGCAAGTACCGCCGCCCCTCCCGGCAAAAGCGACTGCCATAGCATGAATGCGATACACAGGATTCCCTGTACATAAAGGGAGGCTTTCACAATCCGCTTCTGTGCCCTGCTCGCAAACAGGTAAAGCAGGCCATCACTTTTCGCGGAGCGGAAGGTAACCACTGCAATGCCGCTTAATACTCTCGACAACACAAATCCGGCACAGACAATCCAAAGTCCGCTTTCCTTTTTAATCTCTGAGAACGCGCCCAGATAAATCAGGCCGTAAAGTGCCAGCATAATCACCGAAAACGCTCCAATATGGGAATCCTTCAGTATTTCCAGCTTCTTCTCCTTCGGCTGGTACGAGTGGAACGCGTCCATCGTATCCATGAAGCCATCCACATGAAAACCGCCGGTAATGAGCAGAGGAATGGCTGCCCCTCCCATTGTATAGCAAAGCATTCCCAGTTCAGCCTGTTTACATAACATAGACCAAAGAACAATACCAAGTCCGATCACCGCCCCAATCCATGGAAAAAAGCATAATATATATTTCATGTCTTCCTCTTTCCACTCAAACTGCGGCATCGGAATCCCCGAATACATGGAAAAAGAAATGACAAGCGCTTTTAACAGTTTCATAATAACGTTCCTTTCCAGACAACCGGAATACCGGCCACTACTTCAATCACGGTATCGGCCATGGCCGCCAGTCTTTCATTGACCTGCCCCATCGCCTCGATATATTCCGCGGTCGTTTCTTCGTAGGAAATGCCATCCTCAAATACATTATTTGTCACGATAAGAAAGTGGGCAAGCTGGCGGTTCAGTGCTTCTATTCCATCAAGAATCTGTGCGGTCACCTCATCCCTTAACCGGATTTTATTTTCTGCAAACATTTCATTTGCAACCAGATTGGACATACATTCCAGGAGTGCCGTATCCCGTATGAACGGTACGGAATTTTCCGGTCGATTGACTGTCACAGCTTCCTCCTGAAATTGATTGGGCAGCTTTGCAATTCTCTGCGCTGCTTTTGTAAGATCCCTTGACTGCTCAATCGTCGTAAAGCCCTTCCCGGCACGGAGCCTTTGATGACGTCTGATTTTGGCAAGGCTTTCTTCCCCAAACGGCTGCATGGTCGCGATATAATATTTTGTTTCTGCCTGCGTGGACAGACGCATCAGATATTCTTCCGCAAAGGCGGACTTTCCGCTTCCGCTGCCACCTGTGACTAAAACTACCATAATCCTTATCCTTTTCCCTGTTCTTTTGCTTTCTGGTAATTTTACATTATGTAAACCTCTTATATGCTGAAATCTGCATCCCGGAAAAGGTGGTTCCGGTCTCATACAACTGCAGCGCCATATCCAGTAGTGCAAAGAGCATGACCGCTCCCGTTCCTTCTCCCAGTGCCATTTTCCCATCGATCACCGGCTCCATCTGCAGCTCCTTCATCAGTAACTCTACGGCCGGTTCCTTTCCCTTGTGTGAGGGGAGCAGATACTCCTTGGTCCCCGGAAAAAGACGTTCTGCAACGAGGGCTGCCACCATACTGATCACCCCGTCTAAGACGATGGGAAGGTGAAAGAGCGCACCTCCCACGCACATTCCAACCAATCCTGCAATATCAAAGCCTCCGACCGTGCTTAAGACCGTGAACGGATCTGCCTCATACAAATCATAGCTCCTGATTGCCTCTGCAATCAACTGCTGCTTCCGTAAGAGCCCTTCTTCACTTAACCCGGCTCCCTTTCCGGTGACAAGTATGGGATCACACCGCAGCACTGCGGCTGCCACAGCACTGCTTGTTGTTGTATTTCCAATTCCCATTTCCCCGGTTGCCAGAAGCGTATAGCCATCCCTCTTACATTCCTGTACCAGCTTTATGCCTGTCGCAATGGCTTTCACGGTCTCTTCTTCCGTCATGGCAGGCTCCCTCCGGAAGTTCCGCGTTCCGCACCGAAGCTTCTCATTCCGCACTCCCGGAATGGAACCCTTGTGGCTCATCCCAATATCTATCGGAATTGTCACAGCTCCGGCCTTTGCACTCATCTTCCCAACCGAAGAAGCGTTCCGCCCCATAGCCTGCACAACTGCTGTGGTCACTTCCTGTCCGCTCTGGCTTATCCCCTCTTCCACAATCCCGTTATCGGCACAGAAGATCAGTACTGCCTTTTTTGAAAGATCAAGTACCTCTGTCCCAAGAACCGCTCCGATCTGTGCAGTAAGTGCTTCAAACCGTCCCATACCGTCTAACGGTTTGGCAACATGATCCCAGTTCTTCTGCACCTTCTTACGCATCTTTTCCTCCGGTGCTTCTATTTTAATCTGCTTTAGTTCCTCCCTGGTATAATCCTTAAATACCGGCATCCCGAAGCATTCCATAAACTTCCTCCATATTTAAGTAAAGCCGTAAGGTATCTGCCAGCTTGTCATACTGCTTTTCCTTAAAGCTCTGATAGTCCTCCATCTGACCATCCTGCAGGGAAACGCCCTTTTTCTTTGCAAGAGCCTGTACAGTCTCCCCTGCAATCTGTGCCTGATCGAACAGTCCGTGCACATAGGAACCGTAAACATTCGGATTTGCTCCTGTACGGATTACCGGCTGGTTTTCCGGCAAAGCCTCGCCTGTCTCTTCTTTCGACAATGTCTTTCCCATATGAATTTCGTAGCCCCGGAAAGCCTTTCCGGACATCCCCTGTAACGGTCCTTCTATCTGTCCTACGCTGCCTTCTGTCTGGCAGCGCCGCTTCTCCTTCTGTAAGACGGTCGTTACAGATAACAATTCCATTCCCCGGATAGAGCCGCCCTCTTCCACACCATCGGGATCTGCTATGGTTTCTCCTAACATCTGATAGCCTCCGCAGATTCCGAATACCGGGATCTGCCCTGCTAATCTTTTCACCGCAGCTTCCAGACCGTTCTGCCGCATCCATTTGAGATCCCCCATCGTGTTTTTGCTGCCCGGAAGAAAAATGAGATCCGGATGATGCAGCTCACTGATCGAGGTCACATAACGCACCGTCACCTCCGGAAACTGCTCAAAAACATTGAAATCCGTAAAGTTGGATATTCTCGGATAATGAATGACCGCAATATCAATCAGCCCTTCCTTTTTACGATCAAAACGTCCGGTAAGGCTATCCTCATCCTCAAGCGCAAGCTCCATATAAGGAACCACTCCCGTAACCGGAACACCACCTTTTTCTTCCAACATCGTAATTCCCGGGTCAAGAATCGACTTATCTCCCCGGAATTTATTAATAATAAGGCCCTTGACCCGTTTTCTTTCTTCTTCCGTCAAAAGCATCAATGTTCCCAGGAGCTGTGCAAACACCCCTCCACGGTCAATGTCCCCGACTAAAAGCACCGGTGCATCCAGCATCTGTGCAAGACCCATATTCACAATGTCGTTTTCTTTCAGGTTGATTTCCGCAGGGCTCCCTGCTCCCTCGATCACAATAATATCCGCATATTCCTCTAACTTCCGGAATGCCTTCCGGATGTCCGGAATCAACTGCTTTTTGTAGGCAAAATAATCCCGTGCGCTCATGTTGCCGATCACTTCTCCATTGACAATGACCTGCGAGCCGGTATGATTCGTAGGTTTCAGCAGAATCGGATTCATACAGACCATTGGATCGATCCCTGCTGCTTCCGCCTGCATGACCTGTGCCCTTCCCATCTCCAGCCCTTCCTTCGTAATAAAGGAATTAAGCGCCATATTCTGTGATTTAAAAGGAGCCACACGCCATCCGTCCTGCTTAAAAATCCGGCACAGTCCAGCCACCAGAAAGCTCTTACCGGCATTCGACATGGTTCCCTGTATCATAATTACCTTTGCCATCTGTTTATCCTCATGCCTGTTTTCTTAAAGGCTATCTTCCTTTTCTATCTCCTTACTGTCCCATTTCTTTCCCGGTATCACTCTTCCCTGATATTACGCTTCTCCGGTATCGCTCTTCTCCTGTATCATATTTCTCCTGCATTTTGAAACTCAATTTCGATCTCCTTCTCCTGCGCCCAGTTCAGCAGTTCTTCGTTCTCCTTCTCGAAGCTCCCAAAGCTTTTCCGGCAGCAGATCAGTTTTTTGCAGTTACTTAATATATTCTTTGCTTCCTGCAGGGTTTCCCGGGGAACCGGCTCAAAAGCTTCCGTTGCAATCACCTTGCCGGCAAGTGCCCTAGCGGTCGGATAATCCAGATCATTCCGGAACAGAATTCCGGTTGCAAATGGTGTCCCCTCCCGCTGCAGCTTCCGGTAGACACTCCTGCCGCTGCCGCCTCCTGCCATCACAAAAACCTCAGGCTCTCCCCGTGGTGCCGGCAACTCCACATTTCCGGTTGTTTCCTCGTAGCTTCCCGCTGTAATATCGAACAGCTTCGCAATATATCCTTTGTCCAGTACCTCTGCCGGAGTTCCCATCCGGTCTACCCGGTGTTCCCGGATACACAGAATCTGATCGGAGATGATCTCTGCCAGGTCAATCTCATGCAGGGACATGATCACGGTCAGCTTCTTCTTCCGTTTCATTTCCTGTAACACTGACAAAAATTCCAGCTTATACTTCACATCCAGATACGACGTCGGCTCATCCAGTATCAGAATTTCCGGCTCCTGACAGATCGCACGTGCCAGCATAATCCGCTGCCTTTGTCCATCACTGATTCTCGTAAAATCCTGATCCTTAAGCTCCTCTACATGCACCAGCTTCATGGCCTCTGCCACGGCCTCCCGGTCCTTTTCCGAAAGGATACCGAACCGCCCGGTATAAGGATATCTTCCGGTTGCCACCACATCCTCACAGGTCATCATTTCCGTACGCAGACGTTCCGTCAGCAGTACGGCCATCGTCTGTGCTCTCCTGGATAAGGACATTTCTTCCAAATGACTGCTTCCCAGCATAATCGTACCGCCAAGCAGCGCCAACTGTCCGGCAATGCTTTTAAGGATGGTCGATTTGCCGGAACCGTTCGGACCGATCAGTGTCAGGATTTCACCCTTCGAAAGTCCGATTTCGATTTGTTCCATCAGGGGCTTTCCGTTATAGCCCACTGCCATTTTTATGGTACGGAAATAATCCTTCATGTGTCCATCTTCTCCTTGTTCCTGCGAACCATCACCCATAAGACAACGGGCACTCCGAAGATCGCCGTCACCGTGCTGATACTCAATTCGGTCGGTGCCAGAACCATCCTCGCAAGCAGATCACAGAACAGACAGAACACTCCGCCGCCAAGAAAACAGGCCGGAATCATCAGAATTGGCTTCGTCGTTCCAAGGAGCTGCTTAACAAGGTGCGGCACCGCAATTCCCACGAAGGAGATTGGTCCCGCAAATGCCACAATACATGCCGAAAGGACACTGGATAAAACCACCAGAGCAATCCGCAAAAGCCGCACATTCACTCCCATGCTCTGTGCATAGCCTTCTCCCATCTGATAAGCACTTAAGGGCTTTGCCAGTAAAAAGATGCAGATGCAGGTAAGGAAAACCACCACCGACATCACCCTCACCTGATTCCAGTTCATCCCGGAAAAGCTTCCCCGTGACCAGTTATGCAGATTCACAATTTCCGCATCCTCCGCAAAGGTCACGACAAACTCGGTAATTGCCGAACAGATATAACCGATCATCACACCGCTTACCACCAGCATCGACATCCGGTTTACCCGGCGTGCCATCAGAAGCACAAAGCCCATACAGATCATGGCACCGAGAAATGCTGCCAGAATCATCGTAAAAGAGGTTACCCTTATGGATCGTCCCATGAAAAATACCATGAATAATGCAACCATCATTTTCGCTCCGGATGAGATTCCGAGCACAAAAGGTCCTGCAATCGGATTATGGAAAAAGGCCTGTAATAAATATCCGGCAAGGGCAAGCGCCCCACCAAGGATTAACGCAGCCAGCGTCCGCGGCATCCGGATGTCCCACAGAATTCTCGCATTCAATACCTCCTGTCCCCGGATGGAAGAAAGAATATCCTTGAGCGGAATGGACACCGTTCCGATGCAAACATTCAGAATCAGGAACAGAATAATTCCTGCTGTCAGTAAAAGGAATGCCGTTATCACTCTTAATGTTCGGTTATGCTGCATATACTTCCTCCCCTATTTCAGCCGGAAAAGATACTTCATCTGCGTATCATCCCCCCGAAGGAGCATGATATGAAAGTCCTTCATCAGATCCCCAACGGACATCGACTGCTGATAATAGTCATTGGTCGTACAGAATACATTTCCCTCCTGTACCGCTTTAAAATCTTCTAAAACCGGGCATTTTTCAAGGAGCTGTGCAATGGAATCCACGCCGCCGTCAATCGTACTGTTATAAATCAGGAAATCCGCATCCTTCGCCCCTTCATAAAACTCCTCGATCTGGATGTTCATGGTCGAACGTCCGCTTTCTTCCCCCATGTCCTCAAAAATATATCTGCCTCCCGCAAGCTCAATCATTTTCGGGATATAATCTGAGCTTCTCCGGATCTGCACCAGCCCGTTTGAGGTGATAAAGAAAAATGCCACAGTCTGATCGGTCTTTTCATCCGAGGTCACTTCCTCTAAAATGGCCGTCTGCTCTGCAAAGATCTGTTCCGCCTCTTCTTCCTTTCCCACCATGGCACCGAAGAATTTAATCCATTCCACCCTGCCAAGCGGATGGGATTCATAACTGGAATACTCAATCATCACCGGGATTCCAAAGTCATTCAGCATTTCAATCACCTCGGGCGTATGCGTAATCATCCGGTTTTCAATGGCTAGGGAGCAGTTTTCTGAAACGATTGTTTCATAATCCGGCTTACTGTACTTTCCGGCATACCGGATATCGCCCCGCTCCATGGCATCCCTTGCTTCCTCCACATACCAGTTTTCCTCCTTCTGTCCGGAAAACCGTACCGTATCAAGAGCTTGAAGCTTCACAAACATGTCCATCACCGCAGACGATACCAGATACAGGTTCCGGATGGGCTGCTGCATGACAATCACCTCTTCCGGGAGGTTTTCCGGTATCTCTTTTTCCTCCGGCACAATGAAAAGCTCCGTTCCGTCCATTGTCTTCAGCATCCGGTATCCGCCCTCATAGTAGTCCACGGAGAAATTCTCGGCATACTGCAGTTCCATGCTGCCCTCATAAACCAGTTCTCCTGATTCTGCCTCATTCGTGCTTTCCAGGGAACGAATCGTTGCCTTATCTGCACTTATCCCGGCTGCTCCTGCTTTTTCATTCGCATCCTCCGGAAAAGCTGCATTCTTCCCCGGTACGATCGAAGCAGAATCAGAAGAAGGACTGCCACAGCCCAAAAGCCCAAGCAGTCCCAGCAAAAACAAACCGGATACGATTGTTTTCTTTCTTCTTTTTCTCATAGATCGTTCCTCTTAATCGAGCGCCTTGATCGTGTCGGAATGAAACGTCAGGGTATACTCGATTTCATGTGGCTTACTCATTGCCACGGTATCTCCGATTACTGTCACCGGCTCATCGAAAGCGGCTACTGGAATCTCAAATACGGAATTTCCCTCGGTGTTTACCGGAAGAAACTTCTCTCCGTCTACCAGCATATAATCATAGTTCGGACTGCTCCACTCTACGGAAGCTGTCACCTTCTGATTCTCTACGTTAATCGTCACAGGAGAAGCAATGCTTGCGCGTCCGCTTCCTCCTTCAAAGGTCATCTCTACCAAATAGCTTCCATCCGCAAGATCAGGAATGCCGGATTTTCCTGAAGCTTCGCCGGAAGCCGATGTCCCTGCTGTTTCTGCTTCAGAAATATCTACCGGATTCGATACGCAGACCTTGTGGTCATACCACTTGCCCTTGGTTCCGATCAGGGCAACATCAAATTCTTCATCCAATGCCGGAACCGGAATATCAAATCCATACACCTCATCGGTCAGGCCGTCACTGTAGGTTACTTCATCCACTGTCGGCTCTAAGAGGTGCGCACCGTCCTTCTGTGCATCCTCTGCTGATCCCGGATAAAGATTCAGGATCTTCCTGGAGGCCAGAGATACATGAATGGTCATCTGACCGTTTTCTACCGTCAGGACTCCCTTTCCATCACAGGCTTCACTTACATGGAACATGGAACTGTCCGTAGAAAATTCCGCATCATAAGTTCCATCCGGAAGCATTGCCTGCGTGGTTTCTGCTGCGTCTTCCTGAACTTCTGCCGCCGCTTCACTCTCTTCCGGTTCTTCTGTAACTTCTTCAGCAGCAGGGGCTGTCTCTTCGACAGCCGCCTCCTGCTGATCCTCTGTCTTTCCGGCACAGGCACTTACAAGAGCCATACTGAAAACCAATACACCGGTCAAAAAGATTGTTTTTATCTTACTCATTGTCTGCCTCACAACATCCTGCTCGATACAGGTTTATTTTCATTCCAGTCAGCTGTACTGATTCTACTGATTCATAGCATCTGCCGTATGCTCTACATAAATCTGCTGGATTCCTTCGATTTCACCAAGTCCTGCGATCTGGGTATCGACACTGTCAAACTTGCCGGAAGCCTTGAACATGCTTAACCAGGAATCCTCATCCCCGCCTGCCATATCATTGTTTGCATGATCTCCGGCAACAACCATTAACGGACGAAGAATGACTTTGGTATATCCGGCTTCTGCTGCTGCATCAATAACTGCTTCACATGCGGTCTCTTCGGGTTCTCCCTCTACTGTACCGATAAATACGTTATCATAGCCAAGCTCCTGCATCTGTGTCTGCATCTGGCTGTAGGACACCTTTGCAGTATGAGAAGTCCCATGTCCCATAAATACAAATGCAGTACCGTCTTCCTTCGCTGCATCCAGACTGTCATAGCCTGCGTTCTTTACTGCTTCTGCGGTAAGAATTTCTGCAACCGCCTTCTTATCTGCATTGATTACCGTTGCATCTGCACCTACTTCACCAAGTAACGGCTCTGCAACCTGAACGGATTCGAACTGATCCTTGTAGTTGTCCAGTTCTCCGATTAATTCATCGTACTCTGCACCATGCATTAAGTGGGTTGGCTGTACAATCAGGTTCTTGACACCGTTATTAACGGCGCGGTCCAGAGCCTGGTTCACATTATCAATCTTCTCACCGTCACGGGCCTGTACATGGTTAATAATAATCTGTGCGGTAAATGCTCTTCTGACTGACCAGTCCGGATATGCAGCCTGCAGGGCATCTTCGATTCCCTTAATGTCTGCTGCACGGCTGTTGTTAAAGGAAGTACCAAAGCTTACTACCAGAATTTCATTTTCACCGATTTCATCCTGATTACGTGCATCATCCTTAGAAGCATCTCCGGTATCTCTTCCGAAGTAATCCGGATCTGCATTTTCACCTTCTACCAGTTCCTTCTGTACATCTGTTAAAGCATCCCATGCAGCCTTTGCATCTGCACACTGCTGATCGGTGTTTTCGGTTCTTTCCTGCACATAAATTGCATCAATCAATGCTGCTACATTGTCTGCTGCCATTTGGTCTGCATCCTCACTCTCTGCGGTGTCTGCCTCTTCCTCTGTAGCTTCTTCTGTTTCAGAAGCTGCTGCATCCCCGGTCGCATCTTCCGTCTGTGTAGTTTCTTCTGCTGTGGTTTCCTGTGTATTGCTGCTTCCACATCCGGCAAGCGTACATACACCAAGTACCGATGCCATAAGTACTGCTACAATTTTGTTTTTCATAAGTTCTCCTCTTTTCTGCAGGTTTCCTGCGTTTTTGTTATGAAGTAGGCTAACAGGAAACGGGAGTTTACGCAGTAAATAAAGAGTTCGCTTTATAGAAATTCCAATGGAATTTCCATAAACAAATAAAACCCTTTCCTATTTTTAACAGGCAAAGGGTTTGTACACAAAGAAAACGTACCCATCCGGAATTGTGCAAAATCTGCAGCATCCCCAACGGTCCGCATTACGTACAACCTTTTTACTCGTGGTCTGAAACAATCGTTTCTGTACAGCAGTCAGGCAGGTCTCCCGGCTTAAAGATCATCGCATCCGCCATCTTCCCAGTTTCCCAGTGATATCTCGGCTTCTACTCCCTAATTACGGTGACGAGTTCGTACAGGATTTGCACCTGTTTCCCTTTTCACCGGAGCCAACGCGCATTTATATTACAACGAAAATCGCCACGCATTGCTCCGACACCTTACATACTCCATATTCAATTCATGCGCTAATATAACATATTTCTACAGGAAACTCAACCGAATTTTTTCACGGGAATGTAGTTTTGAATCAGCTTTTCATACTCCGCTTCGTCAATGTGATATTTCCTCCGGAGTACCACATACGAAACAAGCAATGCTGCTACCGGAATCAATACCATGCCAAGCCGGAACACCAGCCCCTGTGTGGCAGTGATCTCACTGATATACTGATTTGCGGTAAGCAGCGCCCCCTCACTCGACAGTTCCCCACGGTTCACGGCAATCTCCAACGCACTGATTCTCTGGCTCTTTGCATAAATTCCGCTCGCAATCAGCACCAGTGTGGATAAGCCCTGATTAATTCCACCTGCCAGCTTTACACTGAAAGACCGGACTGCGGAAATCACGGAATCATGCCGCTCGTGAAATCTTGCCTCATCGTATTCGATCGTATTGTTAATCATAACGACGATCACCAGATTCATCAATCCCTGAAAGAAAAAGATGAGAAAGCCGATGGCATTTAACAGGATGACGTTCTTCGGCAGCACATAGCCAAATCCAAGGAAACCTGTATAACCTGCCAGTAAGGCGATGAAACATATCTTAAGTATTTTACCTCTTGAAAAGTGTTTTGCCAAGAACGCATAGCTTGCCTGCGAAATCAGCATACCCAGTCCGTACATCACGGTAAAGTAAAATACCAGATTTCCGCTTTCCGAATAACCATATTCTATATAGAAGAAATTCACTCCAAAAATAATCAGAATGTTACAGGTGATATTAAAAAAGATGGACGCAATGCCTGCTGCCACAAGCTGATCATTTCTTGCAAAAATGTGATACATATCCTTTAAAGACAACTTCTCGGTCTGCTCCTTCCGCTCCCTTTCCCGGATGCCAAAGGCGGTCAGCATCTGGGAAGCAATAAGTGCTAAGGCTACGACCAGCGCAACGATCCGGTAAGCCATTACCGCATTTCCTGCAATAACGACAGGAACCACACCGGCCACTGAAAACTGACCGATGCAGACGAAAATACTCATGATCGTAACCAGACTGTCCCGGGTTCCCGGATCCGAGCTTAACGAAGGAAGCACGCCCCAGTAGGCAATGTCATTCATGGTATACGTCATTCCCCACAGAAGATAAAAGAGACTATAAAATGCTACAAAGCCCCAGCCCTGCGGTCTTATCGTAAACAGACCGATGATCACCACGGCATTACTGATCGAACCAATCAGAATCCAGGGCTTGAATTTTCCCATCCGGAAATGCGTATTTTCAATAATAATTCCCATCAGCAGATCGTTGACTGCATCCCAGACCATGCAGACGATCATGGCAGCGCTGATCACGGCAAACTGCACGCTGCTTAAATTCATCGTGTACTGGACATAAAGAATCAGGTACATACTCACCAGCGCATACGCAGCATCCCGCCCTGTTGCTCCAATACAATAGCTCCATTTTGTTCTTGCATCTAATTTATCATTCATGTTTCTTCCCCCTGTTCGCAGAATCTACAATTTTTAAAATCGTCTTTCGTTTCACCATACCACCACTCTGATTACAGACACTGTCCACGTTTCCTTCTAAAATTCCTTCCAGCATCATCCGCACCTCCGGGTCCTTCACGGACTTCGGGAAATACATCAGCCTCGCCGCCAGCTTCCCGATCCGGATCCATCTTCTGGCAAGCCGGGAATACGGCTGCATCTGCATTAGAGAATTCTTTGTTGTAAATTCTCCCGGAACGGTATGGGAAAGATGAGTCCTCGAATAAGTATAAATCCTGTCAAAATCTTCTTTCGTAAGAGGCACCGGATTTTTAAGGCTTAAAGGACCCTTAAGCTCCACTCCCGAAATCTCCATCTCCTTTGTCAGCCGGATGTCATTAAGGGAAGCTCCAATCTGGATCTCATAAGTGCCTCCGATCACCTGAAATTCCGAATTCTGATAGACCGAGAAAGTCCTGTCAGTTAACATAACTTCTACTTTCTTCTTTTCTCCGGGCTGTAAGGCGGTCTTTGCAAATCCCCTCAATTCCCTTTTGGCACGAAAATCCTCTGTCTGGGAATTTCTGACATAAACCTGTGAAATCTCCATTCCGGCAGTCTCACCGGTGTTTTCCACCTCAAACGTAACCGTATAGCTTTGATCCGCATTCTCTGTGATTGTGAGATTGGAATAGGAAAAGCTGGTATAGCTCAATCCATGTCCGAAACAGAACCGCACCGGCACCTGAAAGGTATCGTAATACCGGTATCCCACGAAAATACTCTCCCGGTATTCCACCTCATCCGGATGCAGTCGCTGTTCCTTCTGCTTTCCAAAGTTTCCGTAGCTTGGTACATCTTCTTCCCGGTAAGGAATCGTCTCTGCCAGCTTCCCGCAAGGATTCGCCTTTCCCGTCACGAGCCGCGCACAGGCTGTCCCGGCGGCTTCTCCTCCCAGATAAAGCTGTAACACCGCCCTGCACCGGCACACAAGCTGCATCTCATAGGGCGAACCACTTATAGAAATAAATCCCATGTTGTCATTTACCTTCAACAACTCCTGCAAAAGTACTGACTGATTCTGTGGCAGGGAAAAGCTTTCCCGGTCATATCCTTCTCCTTCTGCAATATCTGTAAGTCCTCCGAAAAACAGCACCGGAATCTTCCGCTCCTTTGCCTCTTTTGCCAAAAGCAGTGCTTCCTTTTCCAGCTTCTTATTTCTCTTCCATGAAGTACTCTGATATCCTCTGGCAAAGTGTACCGTAACATGCTCCTTTTCCAAGGCTTTGATCACTGAGTCAACCCGTTCCGTATGGATATGGCTGCTGCCACCTCCCTGAATTCTTGGGTGAAACGCCAGATCCCCCAGAATCAGGATTTCCTTTTCTCCCTTTAGTGGAAGGAAGCCGTCATTTTGAAGGAGAACTGCACTTTCTTCTTCGATTTTTCCTGCTAATTCATGATTTTTGCATCTTTTCCCGGAACTAACACCGTTTACGCGTTTCTCAATGCTCTGACCTCTGCCATAGGATTCATTCAGCTTCTGAATCCTATGCACGGCCTCTGCAAGCCTCAAAACCTGCAGTTTTCCTGTCTCTATGGCATTGGAAAGATCCTTAAAATGATTGCCGTTGCTGTCCGGCATCTCCACATCCATTCCTGCCCCGATGCAGGCAGGAAGATCCACACAGGCCCCCCAGTCGCTCATGACAAGCCCTTCATAGCCCCATCTGTCCCTCAGAATATCGGTCAGCAATTCCTTGTTTTCACAGGCTGGTACACCATTCAGATAATTGTAGCCGGCCATAACCGTAGCCGGTCTTGCTCTCTTCACCGCCTGTTCAAAAGCTGCCAGATAAATCTCGTGCATAGCCCGCTCATCGATCATGGAATTCGAAGTCATGCGGTGGGTTTCCTGATTATTCCCTGCAAAGTGCTTCAATGAAGTTCCGACACCACGCTTCTGCATGGAACGGATATAAGCCACTGCCAATTCTCCCGCAAGAAACGGATCTTCCGAATAATACTCGAAATTCCTTCCACAAAGTGGGGAACGTTTAATGTTGATTCCGGGACCAAGCACAACCGAAACCCCCAGTTCCTTTGCTTCCTTCGCAATCCCTTCTGCCATTTGTCCGATGAGGACCGGATCCCAGGAACACGCCACGCTGCTTGCCGTTGGAAAACACGTTGCCTCATAGCTGTCATTGTTCTTTGCTCCATCCTCCTGCGCCCGGACACCATGTGGGCCATCCGACACCTGAAGTTTCCCGATATGCCACGCTCCTTTTCCCGTCACAAGCCTGCACATTTCTTCTAAATTCTGATCCATAAAACACCCCCATTTTATGTTACTTTCTAAGATCAGCTTATCATCTTCGAGGTGGATCCTATATCATTTTTATGTTATATCATATCAAATTTATGGTTCTGAATCGTTACAATCTATGTTACAATACAATAGAAAAACAGAAATCTAAAAGGAGCCCGGAATGTCTTCAAATCAGCGTGAAATAAACTACCAATTTCTTACCTCTTCCAAAAATTTTCTCTACGATGCAAGAGAGGATGGGAAGACTCATACGCCTTTCCACTATGAGCTCCTGCTATTTCGGGCTATTCAGAATGGGGATCGGAAAGGTGTGGAGGATTCCCTGACGCTGTATCAGAATTCCGGTCTGATTATCGGTCACATGTCCGATAATCCCTTGCGGGAGATTCATTACTGGGCAGTATCGACCATTGCTGTTGCCATTCATTATGCGATTTTAGGGGGATTGGATGAAAGTGAAGTTTATCAGCTAAGCGACGAATATATTCAGGAAATTGACTCTCTGAAAACAATGGAAGAATGTATTCATTATCTGTGTGAAAAAGCAATGGAACTGGTCACAAAGGTGAAGGAAAATACCATTCCCCAATGCGCCAGTCCCTTAATTAATCAGTGTGTGCATCTCATTCATATTCATCTTCACAGCCGTCTTAAGATTGAAGATCTTGCCCAGAGCCTCCATGTGTCCCGGGACCATTTATCTGCTGCCTTTAAAAAAGATCGGAAGATTTCTCTTCACCGGTATATTCTTGACCAGAAATTACAGGAAGCCAAGCACATGCTTTCCCACGGCATGTCCATCAACGAAACCAGTTACACGCTTTGCTTCTGCAATGAAAGCCACTTCATACAGCTTTTTAAGAAGAAGTATGGAATGACACCGGGGGAATATGTAGCTGGCTGTTCCTCGTAATTTTTAAAGCTGCGCAGGAATTCTGAATACCGTTCTGCTGCCCGGTGCCAGCCCCCATCCTCCACGAAAGTATCATCCGCCCGGAGATTCATGCTCATGGGTCTGCCACACTTCGGACAATGCGGAACCGGATCCGACGGGATCTCCATTTTGGGTACGGTTCCCTCCGGAAGAATCAGGGCGCCATCTGCTCCGATCTGATACCCCTGCGCTTCTACCATCTGCCGGACCATCGTTTCATTGTCGTAAGTACTTTGATGACAGGGTTTACTGCACTGGAACAGTCCATAGTCTCCCTGCGTATAAAACAAACTTTTTTTATCAAAACCGGCTTTCTGAAAACAGTGATCCACATTCGTTGTCAGTACAAAGTAATCCTTATCCTTCACCAGTTCCCACAGCTTTTCATAGACTGGCTTCGGTGCATTCCTGTATCGGTTTACATAAATATACCGGCTCCAGTATGCCCAATATTCTTCCAGCGTATCATATGGATAAAATCCACCGGAGTACATGTCTCCAAAATGATATTTCTTTTCAAAATCCGAAAACCATGTATGAAACCATTCTCCCGAATAGGTAAAGCCTGCCGATGTGGAGAGTCCTGCTCCAGCTCCGATGACTACTGCATCGGCCTGTGCAAGTGCTGTCCGCAATGATTCTATATTATTTTCTTTCATATAATCCCTCTTTTCCTGCAACTGTTCTGTTCCTTCAAAGCTACAATACCTGCTCCTATGCTTCCTATTCTTATTTCCAATAACTCTATCCCAAAATTTCATGATAAATTTCCAGATCTTCCTCTTTAAAGACATTAAAAATCACTTTAATCAGAGATTTCGTGTCTTCCTTATATTTCTTAACGGTCTTCACCGCAATCTCTGCTGCTTTCCGGTTCGGAAACAGGAATACGCCTGTCGAAATACAACAGAAAGCGATACTCTGTACCCCATTCTCATCTGCCATTTTCAGACAGGACCGGTAGCAGAAAGCCAAAAGTTCCTCATGCTTCTTCCGCAAGGATCCCTCCACAATCGGTCCAACCGTGTGAATCACGTAATCACAGAGCAGGTTAAACGCCGGAGTAATCTTCGCCTGTCCGGTCGGCTCTTCCTTTCCCTGCTTCTGCATCAGATCATTGCAGTAATTCCGAAGCTGGATCCCGGCATAAGTATGAATGCAGTTATCAACACAGTTGTGACAGGGCTGATAACATCCGGTCATGCCACTGTTTGCGGCATTCACAATCGCCCCCGTCTGCAGCCTCGTGATATCTCCCTGCCAGATATAAAGATCCGGCTGCACCTCCTGCATTTCATCAAGTGTCACAATGCTTTTCCCCTATTTATCTGTTGTAAATACGCATCCTGAACTGCCAGAAATTCCTGATCTATCTCTCCCGGCATCCGCACATTCATTAAAGAACGAAGCAGAACCTTCTGCTCCTGTTCTTCTTCTGGAATACGATAATTCCTATAATATGGGCTTTTCTCCAGAAGACTCTGTATCAGCCATCTTCTTCGCTCTTCCTGACTCATTTCATCCTGTTTCATTTCCTTTTGCTTCATCTGCTCCTGTTCCATTTTCCCTACTTTATTATTTTCTGATCCGGTTCTTTCCATATACTTGTGCTATTTCCCCTGTTCCAAGTCCGCATCTTTGATTGATCTTATTATTTTAGCATTTGCACACCTAAAAAACTACTTACGAAAAAATTTTTCTTCCTTTATAATAAAAATAGAAAGGTGGGAAGCTAATGTTTACCAAAGGAGAATATGTCGTATATGAACAAAAGGGCGTCTGCCGCGTAGAAGGATTCGAAGCTCCGGACATTCCCGGTATTGCAAAGGATCGAGACTATTATGTTCTTTTACCTGTTTTACAGGGTGGAAAATTATATGTTCCTGTGGATTCTGCCGAAGGTAAGATGCGGAAAATCATTTCCAGTCAGGAAGCTGAAGAACTGATTGCCAACCTTGACCAGATCGATCCTTTAAAGGCGGCCGACGACAAAACCGCCGAGGAATTGTACAAGAGCTGTATGCGAAGTTATGATTATACGGAATGGATCCGCCTAATCAAATGTATTTATCAGCATAAACAAAACCGGATCAAGGATGGAAAGAACGTAACCAGCCGGGATCAGAAATATATGCGGATGGCCGAAGAAGCTCTCTATTCTGAGCTTAGCATTGCGCTGGATATCCCCAGAGAACAGGTATTATCCTATATTCTGTCGAAGGAGCATGTTCAAAAATAAAGAAAGAGCACAATTCAAAAGCAGCAAACCTTTTCAAGATTTGCTGCTCTTATTTTAATGTATTATTCCGTACGATTTTTAAGTCACAGCTTACAAAAGCCTCTTGCTAAAAAGAATGCATGGTTATCTATTCTTTTGAATTCTCTTTAAGAATCCATAGCCTACAAGGCTTGCGATCATTTCCGTAATTGGGAATGCCCACCAGATGAGAGAAACTCCCATCTGTCCATTTCGGACAAAAATGGAGAAGATCCCTGCCAGGGGCAGAATCAGCACAAATTGTCTGAGCAGTGAAATCACAAAAGATTCCATCCCGCCCTCCAATGCCTGATAGATCCCTTGGTATGCAATATTTATTCCTGCAAAAAGAAAGCTGATCGAGATAATCTGCATGGCACTTATAAAATATTCTCTCGACTGTCCTGCATTAAACAAGGTTGCAAATGCTCCCGGGAAGATTTCTGTAATCGCAATTCCAATCACCATAAGTACAATCGTATAAATGAGACCATATCGGATTCCGTCTTTAATTCTCTTTTTGTTTCCCATGCCATATGCAAAAGCAATGATCGGTGTAATGGCATCCCTTAGTCCAAACGCAAGGAACAGTACAAACTGCTGTACTTTATAGAACAGACCATATGCGGTCTGTGCGGAAGGGCTGAATTTCAGAATCAGATTCATCACATAAACCATAATCGACATCAGCGCCTGTGCAATGATAGCCGGAAGTCCGATAGCATAAATTTCTTTTATCGTTCCGGCTTCCGGTTTCATATATTTCACACCTTGCTCAAATTCCTTATTTAATTTCGTATGGAAAAGGACTAACAATGCCGCAGACGCCACCTGTCCGATCACTGTTGCGTAGGCAGCGCCGGCTACTCCCATCTCCGGAACCGGACCCAGTCCATAGATCATAATGGGATCCAGAATGATATTAATTACCGCTCCCACGATCTGTCCGATTGTTGAATAAAGAGAACGTCCCGTTGCCTGTAACAGTTTTTCAAACAGGGAGAAGAAAACGATTCCAAAGGAACATACACAGCAGATTCTCAAATAACTGGTTCCCATGAAAATAACTTCCAGATCCACGGTCTGTGAGGAAATATATGCCTTGACCCCGAAAATTCCAAATAAAAGACACACGGCATAAATCATAATTCCTAAGAATAAACTGTTCCCGGCAGCCTTAGCCGCCTTTTTCCTGTCGCCCTGGCCAAGCATTCTTGCAAGCAGTGCATTCGTTCCCACACCGGTTCCAATTCCGACTGCTACCATAAGCATCTGCACCGGAAACACCAGCGTCAGTGCATTTAATGCTGCTTCGCTTCCGGCTCTCATGTTACCGACAAAAGCACTGTCCACAATATTGTAAACGGCCTGTAATGCCATGGATAAAATCATCGGCAGTCCCATCTGCATCATGAGCTTATTTACCGGCATTTCCTTCATTTTGTTACTTTCTGTCATTTTCATTTTCCTCCTCTGGCTCGCTTTCACTAAGTGTCCTACTTCTCCCTCTCACTCAAAAATGATCCACTGGATCATTTTCTCACATGCATGGCAACTAAACTCATGTTGCGCCTCTGGCTTGCATTCGCTAAGTGTTCCGGAGTGGTTCGCACAAAAAAAACGAGCAGCAAAACTGGATTTACGCTAGTTTGCTACTCGTTCAGTAACTCATTATATTTGCTGTTTTTAATAAAGTCAAACAAAAAATCTCTAAAGGTTTTCGATCATTTCCACAAACAATTCCGGCTTCTGTAATACCAGTCCGCCATGTCCCAGGTCCGGTAATACTTCAAACTGTGTCTGCGGGAATTTCGTTTTCATATAACGAAGATCCTTTTTTCTCTCCTTCTCCTCGTCTTTTGCATACCAGTAATGAATCTGCGTATCTCATCATCATAAGATAGTCTTTCAGGGCAATGAAGCGCGTGACAATCCATGGCAGTTGATAGGGCGTGATTCCGTCATCCATAACGCAATGCCGGATTTTGATCTTTTGTCCAAGTGCAGTCATCAACGCAATGGAGCCTCCCATGGAGCAGCCGTATACCGCATACAATTCTGTGTAACCTCCTGCCTTAAGCCAGTCATTCAGTTCTGATGCTATCTGTTTCACACTGGTATAATCACTGTCATTCTCAAAGTCATAACCAGGAAGTGCCGGAACCAGAAGATGATACTTCTCCTACGGCAAAGGGATGACATTTTCAAAATAGTCCCATTTCACAACCGAAGGATGAATCAGCAGAATGGTTTCTTTATTTTCATTTCCGAATTCATGAATATTCACGGATATTCCTCTTTCTCCTGACGTTTTCTTTTATTATGTTTTTCATATTCAGAAAAGTCAACCCCACATCCTCTGCAATACTTCTATCCTATTCCCCTTATAATAATTCTTCTGATTCAATTAATATCTGATTTCCATCAACTCCTATTTCTTCCCAATATGCATGATCCAATGTCTGGAAAACTGCATTTTCAATAAGTCCCGCACATCTTTCCATAAGATACCTATTATTATCTGTACAGTTCTAAAATACGGAAGCTGCTGATTTCAAAATCCACCATAATGACCTAACGTTTCTGCTGCAAGCTCCGATCCCTTTTTCATAGCCTCAGCAATATCTCCATGAATCAGGTGTTCACATACGAATCCGGCATGATAGCTGTCTCCGCAGCCGGTAGTGTCGATCACATGCCCTACCTTACTTGCTGGAACCCGATAACGCTCTCCCCGGAAACAGGTAACGCTGCCACGTCCCGCCAAAGACATATTAAACAGCCCATCATATTTCTTAGAAAATTTTTCGAAGTGACATAATAAATTTTCCTCTCCGCTTATCATAAAATAATCTATGTAGGGCGCATACTGTTCCATATCATCAAAGTCCCGGTAAATATCAAAATCGACCGCCAGTTTGAAATGATATTTCTTCTTCGCATCCAGGACCTGGTGAAAGCATCCTGCCCAGAAGTGAATGAAAACAGCATCCGCATGGGCAATGACATTTAATTCTGCTTCGTTCAAAATCATTTTATCGACAATATCTCCATTCCAGGAGTTTTCCTTATAATACCGGTCACCTTCTGCCGTCAGATAAGTTCTGTTATTGGCAGTTGTCATTCCCGATTCCACTCTTATATAATCGATATTGATTCTCTTATCTGCAATCGAATCCATAATACAATCTGCATAAGCATCTCTTCCCACAGCTCCCAGTAAAGTGACTTCCATTTCATCAAATCCGGACGCATGAGCTGCAAAATTAAGGGCCTCACCACCCGGCCTCATCTCATTTGTTCCATCAAACACGTCTACGCAGAGACATGGCAACGCAACTAATTTTATCTTCATTTTTCCATCCTTTTCCTGAACCGGATCATCCATTATATTTTCAGCGACAGTTCCTCTATTTTGTCATCCAGTCTGTACCCTATCTTTCATAGCCTGTCCCTATTCCATGCTATGATATCCACAGAGCATCACTTTAGCGGTAAACACACCATCCTGACAGGTAAATGTACTTGCTCCACCGGTCTTTTCAGCAATATGGCGGACGGACTGGATACCGAGACCGTTTCCCCTGCGCTTGGACGAGATGAAAACTCCGCCCTTTTCCCTGACTTCGCCGTCAAACGCATTTTCGACCTCAATCAGTAAAATTCTCTCAGCATGAACATATGCGGTAACCCTGATCTGCCGCCGTACGGTCGCAGTACGAAGGCTTGCCTCCAGTGCATTTTCCAGAAGATTTGACAGCACCAGACACATATCCATCTCATCTGTCGGAAGTAATTCCGGCAAATCGAGCTGTGCACAGAAGGAAATGTCCTCGCGCGTACAAAGTGTCCAGTAGTAACCAACTACTCTGTCCGCTGTGCGGTTTTCACAAAAATTCATATCCAGAGTTGGAATTCTGGAAACCGATTTTGCAAGATATGTCTTCAGACTTTCCAGATCACCGTCTTCTGCCAGAGCCGAGATCTGATAGAGCTGATGGCGCATATCGTGTCGTGCCTGCCGCGCCTCTTCAATCGCAGCCGTAAGATTATCATAACGTTGCTGCTGCATGGAAAGCATCTGGTTTTCATTCTGCAGTCTCGCGTTCCGGTTGATACTCACCGCCATCAACAGAAAGATCATATTGAACCAGAGCATCAACACCAGAAGTGCAATGCTGATAACGATATAGCCCTGTAAAACCCTTCCGGCCTGGAGAGTTGACTGGTAACGCGGGATCATGAAAAGATTCAGCAGAATGAACTCCACAGGAAGCACCCAGAACACATACCATGTCTGTGCGAAATTGTCATCTTCAACCATCGTCCGGACTACATGCGTTGCCGGATAATATGCCGCAGCTACGATCAGCCAACAGACCGCATTATAAAAAACACAGGCCTCAAAGCAGAACCACGGCCCCTGCACCGTTTCCTGTGCATGCATCACAATTGCTGCGCTGACGGCTCTGGACAGGCTGTTGATGCATGAAAATACTGCGCAGGCTGACAGTGCAATCGACCCGGATTTCCACAGGGAAATCCGGAGTGTACTCACATACAGTACGATCGCCAGCAATACAATGAGCACCAGAGCAGGCACTATGGACATGCGACGATTATAGCAGATGAGTCCTCCTGCGGTACAAAATCCTGCCAGCAGCGGCAGCACCCACGCGGCAAGCCATCCCGGTGACTGCTTTAAATAGGACTTTACCGGAAAATACGAAAGAAGAAGACCGGGTAAGATCACGGTCAGCTCTAAAATTGGTCGTAAAACATCCTTCATCCGATGCGCCCCCTTTGCAGCAAAAATTCCATAAACACCTGACGGGCACTTTTCAGAAGATTCTGACAGACATAGACGCGGCTGCCATCCCTCATGCAAAATGCATCCGCTTCAAAATCCTCTGCCTGTTCAAGATTGACTATGACGCCGCGGCCACAAATGAAAAAGCGCGGATCTTCCTTCAGGGACTCCGTGAATACCTTGAAGCTCTGCCTCGTAGCGAGGGTCTTTCCGGCGACAGTATGGATATTAATTATATGGGCAAAATGCTCAGCATACACAATGTCACTACAACACAGACGGATATCACTTCCACTGACCTTGATGTCCAGAAATTTTTCCTGCTGCGGCAGCCTTTTAAGCATTTCGTCCAACAGTCCGGAGAGCTCGTTTTCCGAAAACGGCTTGACCAGATAGTGCAGAGCCCGTACCTGAAAACCCTCCAGTGCATGATCTGTCGAGGTGGTGGTGAAAACGAGAATGCAGTCTGCATCCTTCTTCCGGAGCTCCCGCGCCACATCCATTCCACTGCGGCCAGGCATATAAATATCCAGAAACACGGCAGTAAAACGCTGCTTTTGCCTGGCTGCAAGAAAAGCCTCTCCACTGTCAAATTCCAGAATTTCAGCCTGTGCGCCCCGCAGCCCAAGCTGTCGTACCAGCCGTTCTTTCATCAGCGTACGCTCGGCCGCAAGGTCATCGACAATTGCAATTCTCATAACCGCATGTCTCCTTCCTGTAAGAATTCAGCTTGATTATAGCATGACTGTCAGGTGTCGGCAAACCCGGATTTCATGCCGGAATCAGGTATTTCGTGCCAGATTACGGGTTTTCGTGACAGACAGCTTGAAAAGGGCAGCCAGAACTGTCTATACTGAATAGAACGTAACTATTCAGTGCAGGTCGAAGCATTTACTGCCAAGACCGTAAGAAAATGATTCAGTAATGCAAAATCCCATCGGCGAAGCCGATTTGGAATGGATTTTGCATCGTAACTGTGAAGCTGCTGAACAGTTACAATGGAACAAGCAAACCAGGAGGATTATTCATGAGAAAGAAAAACAAGATCTATTCTGTTCTAACACTGCTGCTGACAACAGCGTTGTGTTTTAGTACAACAGCCTGCAGCCAAACCCAGCAGCCCGCTGAGCCCACGCCTGCGCAGGAAGAAACAACTGTGCAGGAGCCTTCCGTACCGGAGCCGGAAACTGAAGCAGCAAAAGATACTGTGCCCGAAACCGAAACTGAACCTTCCACTGCCGCACTGTCCGTAAAGGCCCTTCAGCCAAAGCAGGTGGACGAAAACCCATACATGGCAAAAAGTGATGCAAACATCCACCACGACGGCTACAATACCGACTCAACGGATGAAATTCTGCCACTCGGCATTTACCCTGAGATCAATGTCTCTTATGAAACGACGAACCCGAACGCCTCTCCTGCCATCTATTTTGACAGCTACGGCCATGCGGTTGCACCGCTGCTTGGCGGCATCGCCATCCGGGACCTCAACGCCGAGGAGACGAAGACGCTCGGTTATTTCTCTCCCACACAGCATGACGGTGGCGGCTATGTTATCCAGAGCTCCTACACGTTCCTGGATTCAGAAAACCGTATCGTCTGTCCTACAAGCAATAATCACGTGCTGATGCTGCGTACAACAAAGGAGGACGGAAGCATTATTCCTGAATTTGAAAAGGTTCTGGATATTGATATCAAGGCGGCAGCGGAAGCTGTGCTTGGCAAGGAGCTGACTCAGAATCTTCTGTCTGTAGTCTTTGACTACGACGGAAACCTCTGGTTTGCTACCGGCGGCTTCCGTATCTATCCGGAACGCCAGCAGCAGGGCGTCATCGGTTACATTGCCCGTCCTGCCATTGATGCAATCTTAAACGGCGGACAGGAAGACCTTTCAAACGCGGTCTTTGTTCATGAACTGGCACCCGGCGAGGGTGCGGAAAACGGCATTGCCTCCTCCCGTGACGGTGCGGTCATTCTGACAAACCAGAACTGCTATTTGCTGCGTGCCAAAGAGGGCGTCAATGTCGTATGGTGCACACCATATGAAAGCGTTGGTGCAAAAGTCAGCGGCGAAGGCGATAAAACAACCGGCGGCGGTCTTGCCTGGGGCGGTGGCTGCTCTCCTACGCTGACACCGAACCTCGTCCTGTTCACCGACAATCAGGATCCCGTAAACCTGCTTGCGCTCGATATGAAAACCGGCGAAGTTGTAGCAAGCTGCCCGATACTGGATGATCTGCCTGAAGGCTATCAGGTGGCCATTGAGAACTCCGCAATGATCTACGATGACGGTAACGGCACGGTCAGCACTATCGTCTGCAACTGGTTTGGTGCAGGTAATGCAGGACTTTCCGACCCTGACAATGACTCCTCAATCCAGAGCTACTCAAACATTTATGACCAGAACTGGATCATGAAGGGTAATGTCATGATTGCGCCCGGTGTCGAGCGCGTGGATACCGTGAAAACGGCCGACGGCTATGAAATGAAGAGCATCTGGTGCCGAAATGACTTAAGCGACACCTCGATTATGAAGCTTTCCACCGCGACGGGCTATATCTACGGCTATGTACAGGATCTGACCACAGGCATGTGGCAGTATATCATTCTGGACTTTGAAACCGGCAAGACCGTTTTCACAATGGATGTTTCCGATAAATATGGTTACAACAATATGGCCATCGGCATGTATGCCGGCAACAGCGGCAACGCGCTCTACTGCCCGACGGGTTATCTGGAGCTGCTGCGCTTACAGGACCGCTTCGTCTACCTGCCGGAGCTTCCATACCGCAAGGTTGATCTCGATCAGGCGGCAAGAAATGTTCTTTCACAGGATCAGTTCACACAGGACGGCGGCGAAGGTGAAGTGGCAGGCTGGTGCAACAGCGTAAGTGTCCGCAACGTACATCCCAACACCACAGTTGCCTTCCGCATGAATAATCTCTCCGGCAGCGTTTCTGACCTGACACTCTATGCCTATGGTATGGATGACAGACTGGCGAAGGTTCCCGCCGAGCTGTGGTCGATTACAGACGAGAATGGTGAAGCCGTAACGGAACTGACTGACGGCACACTCTATGAACTGCGTGTAACCGTCGCTGACGGCGGCGATCTCGACCTGAGTGAAACGGAAAAAGAAATCCGTCTCTCCGTTGTACTTGGAAAATAATTCGTAACTATTCAGTACAGGTCGAAGCATTTACTGCTAAGACCGTAAGATAATGATTCAGTAATGCAAAATCCCATCGGCGAAGCCGATTTGGAATGGATTTTGCATCGTAACTGTGAAGGTACTGAACAGTTACAATAATTCATTTCCGGATCCGGCGTTTCAAACGCCGGATTCTTTTTATCTTTATGGAGTATCACAGCGAAAATACCAATATTCTGCAAATATCCATACTATGCTTCCCTCATACCTCGTTCCAGTAGTAATATCCATCTTTATTTTCATTGTAAAATTAAAATCTGTCTTGACTTTTTATCCTTCATATTGTATCATTCAATACAGTTCAAAAAAATACTTTTCAAAAAGAGGTATAAGTAATATGGATCCGTCTACATTTGTGGCTTTTTTCCACGATGCGTTAAATGCCTATAATAAGATGTGCGAACCGATCCTGCAGGAATTTGATATTCCGCAGGTATCCTTTGACATCTTAATGTTTCTGAAAAATAACCCTGATTTATGTACCGCCCAGCAGATCAGTGAATTCCGGAACATTAAAAAGAATCTGGTTTCTGTTCATGTGGATAAGCTGGTAACAGCAGGTTACCTGCAAAGAGGAACGGTTGCCGGGGACAGGCGGAAGATCCTGCTCTCCTGCACCGAAAAAGCGCAGCCGATTCTTAAAGCCGGCCAGGAAATGCAGCAGAATTTCAAACAGGAGCTTACCCTGAATATATCCGGAGAACACATAAGTATTTATAAGGAAATCATCGAAGCTATGGCCGGGAATGTCCGCCGGATGCTGAATGAATAACATGCAAATTCAAAAGGAGATCATCACTATGCAGGATAACAGGAATTTTTTAGGTACGGAGCCCATTGGAAAGCTTCTGCTCAAGCTTTCGATTCCGACCGTAATCGCCCAGCTCATCAACATGCTTTATAATATTGTAGACCGGATTTATATCGGTCACATCCCCGGGGAAGGGAGCCTTGCCCTTACCGGAGTCGGTGTCTGTATGCCAATCATTATGATTGTTTCTGCCTTTGCAGCCCTTGTCAGCTCGGGCGGTGCACCGAGAGCATCCATCTATATGGGCAAACAGGACAATGACTCCGCAGAACAGATCTTAGGAAACTGCTTCTCTCTCCAGATTGTGGTTTCCTTATTTCTGACTGTGATTTTACTGATCTTTGGAAAGAATTTATTGCTGGCTTTCGGTGCCAGTGAAAATACCATCGGTTATGCAACCGATTACATGCGGATCTATGCCTTTGGCACCCTGTTTGTCCAGCTGACGCTTGGCATGAACGCCTTTGTAACCGCTCAGGGCTTTACAAAGATTTCCATGCTTTCTGTTCTCATCGGTGCGATCTGTAATATTGTTTTAGATCCTGTATTCATCTTTGGCTTTCATATGGGCGTAAAGGGGGCTGCCCTTGCAACTGTCCTGTCACAGGCTATTTCCACGATCTGGGTAGTCCTTTTCCTCTGCGGCAGGAAAACACAGATCCGTCTCCGGAAAGCCTGTCTGCTTCTCAAGGCGAAGGTAATTGTTCCCTGTGTTATGCTTGGACTTGCCGCCTTCATCATGCAGGCAAGTGAAAGCGTTGTAAGCGTCTGCTTCAATTCCTCCCTGCTTCGATACGGTGGTGATATTGCTGTCGGAGCAATGACTATTTTAACCAGTGTCATGCAGTTTGCCATGCTGCCCCTACAGGGAATCGCCCAGGGATCCCAGCCTGTTTCCAGTTATAATTACGGAGCCAGGAATGCAGACCGGGTGAAAAAAACCTTCCGTCTGCTTCTGATTACCTGTCTGACCTATTCCGTTTTGCTTTGGGCGGCTGTAGAGCTTATTCCAGGTGCATTTGTAAGCATTTTTACTTCCGATGCGGCATTGGTTTCCTTCACGGCACCCATGCTGAGAGTCTATCTGGGCGGTCTGTTCCTGTTCGGTATCCAGATTGCATGCCAGATGACCTTTACCTCCCTTGGCAAGGCGGTAAACTCTATTGTTGTTGCTGTTGTCCGTAAATTTGTACTGCTGATTCCACTGATCTATATCATGCCTCACCTTGTGTCCAATAAAACCGTAGGTGTCTATATGGCAGAACCCATCGCAGATATTATTGCAGTACTCTTTACATCCGTTTTATTTGCGGTTCAGTTCAAAAAAGCACTTGCAGAGATTCAGAGTTAGCCTGTTTTACAGGCTGTCTCTGTTGCCCTTACAAAATTGATACAATCATACGATTGTACTTTGAAACGGTTTGCACAATATGCTTTATGCGTTCTTCTCATCTTCTCCATCGTTGATCTCCGGCAAATTTCCATTACTAAATGAAGAATTAATTCCTATAGCCGCTCCTACTAATAGAAACCTGCTGCTGTGTGAACTGTAACTTTTCTACTACTTTATCTGCAAATGTTACAGTTCAGCCATTGACTTTCTAACCTTTTTCCCTTATAAATAAGAATATGACATATTACCTATCGTTTGAATAGGTAAATAAATTCACCCGATAAGGAGACCATTATGATTAATCAGGATCGTTTCATCCATCGTTTTAAAGAATTAGTTTCCATTCCCAATTCCTCCAAAGAAGAAGCTGCCATGTGCGATTATCTGAAAAAGGCACTCACGGAACTGTCCATCCCTTTTGAGGAAGATGATACGGCATCCAAAATTAACGGAAACTGTGGTAACCTTTATGCTTATGTTGAAGGAGAAAAGGCGCTCCCCCCGATCCTTTTATCCGCTCATATGGATTCGGTAGAGCCTGCCAAAAAGAAAAGCTGCATCTTTCATCCCGATGGTACGATCACTTCAGATGGAACGACCGTTTTAGGTGCCGATGACCTCGCCGGAATCTGTGCTATTTTAGAAGCCATTACTTCCATAAAAGAAGACGGCAGGGCACACCGTCCTGTAGAAATTGTATTTGATGTTTCCGAAGAAACCTATTGTGAAGGCATCCAGCAGTTTGATTTCTCCAGATTAAAATCAAAGGAAGCCTATGTATTTGATCTGACGGGGCCGATCGGCGGAGCTGCCTGTCAGGCACCTGCGATTCTTTCTTTCGAAGCCGTTTTCCACGGAAGGGCTGCCCATGCTGCCTTTTCTCCTGAAAACGGAATCCACGCCATCAAAGCTGCTGCACATGCCATTGATGCGATCTCCTGTGGCCGGATCGGAGACACGACCGTGAATGTTGGCACCATACAGGGAGGCTCTGCGACCAACGTTGTTCCTGAAACCTGCATCGTAACCGGAGAAGTTCGCAGCTTCCATAACGAAAGTGCACTGCGAAAGCTCGATGAAATCAAAGAAACCTGCAAAGAAGCCGCGCTCTCCGCAGGTGCCTCTGTTGATTTTAAGACAGAAACCCTTTGTCTGGCTTACCGGGTAGATCCTTCTTCCAGGGTGGTCAGCCGGTTTACTAAAGCCTGCGATTCCCTTCACCTTGAACCGAATCTGATCAGTACTTACGGTGGCAGTGACAACAATCACTTCTTCCATCATGGTATCACAGGCCTTGTGGTTGCCTGTGGAATGAACGACTGCCATTCCTGCAAGGAATATACCAGTGTTCCGGATCTGATGAAAGCCGCCAGACTGGCTGAAGCACTCATTCTGGCTGAACTGTAAAAAAATGTGAGTAACTATTCAGAGCCATGCAGAAATGATTGTGTAAGATGAGCGTGGGAGCTTGCTCACTAAGGGCAGCTTATACAATCATTTCTATAGGGCGGACG
>OGIE01000764.1_pt1 | contig 47609 bp, 47 predicted proteins | sample 1571581 | NCBI WGS metagenome assembly OGIE01 (sample SAMEA2582021, study PRJEB24529) | metagenome | biome: Human gut stool | place: China | collected 2011 | reverse complement strand
GCATTTCCTTTTCCAGCCCAGCATAACGTGTATCACTCATAAATCGAATCATTGTCTCCTACCTCCTCAATATCTCAATTTCTTCTACCCTAATGTCATTCCTCCATATCCTTGTTCTTTTGATTCTAATAATGTTTCAACCGCCTCCTCCCTTGTACGAAACATTCTCCACGGTGAAACTCGATGATAAAGTCCAGTATGACTTCGTACTCCAAAATACCTCCCGTCATAACTCTCTACCGTATATTCGCAGGTACTTTTTTTTGTTTTGTTTGTGATCATCACACAGGTATCTCCCTTATTCCATCCATAAGGAAAGCCCGAATCTTCTTTTAGCTTTTTTTCATCCATTTTCTTCAATTACCACACTCCCCTTTTCTTTGAACTTTTTAACGCCAAAAAGCCAACCATGTTCTAGTAAATAAAACATGATTGGCTCATCTGCTTCTAAATATATAAATACCAGTTATCCCCTTAAATCTTTTTCTCCTTATGATTTATCCACAAGGTTGTCCAGACTTACCTTTTAAGATCACACCTAAAGCGACAATACGAGTACAGATTCCAGATGTTGGCTAATATTGGATAATCTTTTCGATACTTGAACTTTGTTCTATACCTTATATTTTGTCTGGTGCACCAGCAATGAATATCCTTCATCATCATCGAATCTCCCATACCTATACGCTCGCCTAATATATTAATCTTATACTCATCCATCTCTGTTTTCGCAAATAAATAGAACCATACATTATAATATCTGATTCTATACACCTTGCAATCATCACTGTACTTCATACACACTCCTGTTTATACTGTTTCTCTATTTCCACTATTTCCACTGTATCTACATAATATATAGCGTGAATTAGGGGGTAAATATTCCCACAATAATAAGAATGACTTCAACAGTTCCCATCCCTTTTTTATCCTTAAAGATATTTCTCAACCAATCTTTCATAATATTCCTCCTGTCTTACCCGGCAAATGATGACACCGCCGGATACATGATCATGATCAAAATGCTCAACAACATTAAAAGCATCGGTAACAACAATCTGCTTTCACACTCTTCACCGATCTTCCGTGCCAGTGCTTTGCGGTCCTCAAAGGCATCTTTTGCTTCTGCTTTCAGCATTTCAGCAAGATTGCCTGTCCCAAGGCGCAGATTCTGGCTGAGCAAGGTTCCAAGCTTCAGATAAGAAGATAACCGACAATCCATACCAAACTGCTCATAGGCCACAGTCTCTGCTACACCGTTCTGCATCTGACGCAATGCCAGCTTCATCTGCTCATAGGCATCCTCCGAATTACCGGTCATCTGCCTCTGCTTCTCATACCCCCGTATGATTCGTTCCCAGGCGTGACGGATACTGATCCCTGCTCCCATGTAAAGACTTAAGCGATTCACAATATCAGGATAGGAAAGCTGCATCTTTCGCTCATATTTCTGTTGTCTCTGTTCATCCTCCCGCTTCTTTCCTGTCCATAATCCACATAAGGCTGCTCCTGTGAGAAGAGTTGTCCACAGCCAGCGGGTATCTCTCTGTGGATACCATGTAACTGCCTGCTCTGATACTTCGGCAGGTAATTGAACCGTCTCCTCATACCCGGCCTGACACTCCTGAAGCTGATACTGAAGCATCCGAACCATCATGGCTGTATCCGGTGCTTCCGGTGGACAGATCTGTATGGTCCGGTTCCAGGTCAGATTCTCCTCCCCAAAGTTCAGGAGCGCCTGTACCTGTATCCATACCGGTTCCTCAAGTCCTTCATTTTTCAATGTTCCGTCCGGTTCCAGATACTTCCAGGAATCCAGATACCATTGAACTGTCACTTCAGAATCCCATATCTGCGTGGGCATATGAAGATCCATGGTCACATGATCAAGCGATGTATTCTGTCCCAGAAAGATTGTTTCCAGATTCTTGGATGCCTCCCGGATCCTTGTCTGTTCTTCCTTCCGGTCATAAGGCACTGCTGCCACTGTTACATCTATCGGCGTCTTATCTTCTCCGATCTGCACCTGCAGATGCTCTGTCACACTGTCTGCTCCTTTTCCAGGACGGGACAGCTCCGTAAGCGGCTGCTGCTCCCACAGACTGCAGATCAACAGCAGAACGCTGACCGCCATGCCCACACATCCCGTCATCACAACTTTGGTCTTATATTTCAAACTGCACCATCCTCTTTCCCATCAAGTAAGCAGCCCCGTAGATTCCCAGGCAGACGCTCATGACGAGTACACCAGTCATGTTATGATACAGCCCTTCCAGAAATTCTCCCGATCCAAGCCGGATATACAGTAACACCGCCGCCGGCATCACCGACATGATCCTCTGCTCATAGACTCTTGCGGCCAGCAATGTGCGGATCTCCCTTCTGGTATCCATGATCTCCGCCATCTGCGCTGCCGTCCCACGAATCGCTGTCTGAAGACTTCCTCCACTGATCCGTGCCGCCTTAAACACTTCCGCAAAGCTTTGCACTTCTTCATAAGGATATTTTTCCGCCAGTTCATCAAACAGGATCTCTGGTCTTTGATTATTCCCTGCTTTGGCCAGCATCATCTTCAGTTCTTCCTGCATAATGCCTCCTTTCGGAAACATCAGACACAATTCCTGATAGGACTGTACCAATGCATTTTCCATTGAATAGCCCGCCGTGAGAGATGACGCCAGTAACAGGATCCATTCCCGGAACATTTTCCGAAACAGCTCCTGTCTTTTTTCTCTTCGCACATTTTCTCTTTCCTTATGCCAAAACCATATCAATGGGATTAAAAAAGGAATTGCAAGAAAACTGTCGTAGTAGAGCCACGACAAAAGAATCGTAAGAAGTCCGCCTTCCAGCCCGTCAAGAAGCACTGTTTTCCCGAGGATATATGATCCCGGCACGCTGAAATTTTTCAATCTGCTTCATTACTCCTGTCTTTTCCTGTATCCCGCAGACTCTGCCGGATATCTGCCCGGTTTCCCGGAAGAGAAACAGAGGATTTAACTCCACCTGTTCCCCTTCCATACCGGTTACTTCTGTAATTTCCAGTATTCTGCGGCTCTTATCCCGCAGACGTCCAAGATAAACGATAATATCCACCCCTGAGGCGATCTGTCTGCGGATCGCCTGTAAAGGAAGTTCTCTGTTCATCAAGACCATGGTCTCCATGCGTGCGACCGTATCTTTCGTACTGTTGGCATGACAGGTACTGATACTCCCATCATGTCCTGTGTTCAGGCAGGTAAGCAGTTCAAATGCCTCGGCGCCCCTCACCTCTCCCACAATAATTCTCGACGGTCTCATCCTGAGCGATGCCCGGATCAGATCCCGGATCGAGATTTCTTTACAGTCCTCCGTTCCTGCAGACCGGGTCTCCAGCCTCACCAGATTGGGCACATGCTGTATCTGAAGTTCTGCGGTGTCTTCAATAACCACAACCCGTTCCTCTTCAGGAATAAATTCCGAAAGTGCATTCAAAAAAGTCGTCTTGCCGCTGCCGGTTCCGCCTGCAACCAGAATCGAATAGCCTGCTCTCACCGCATCCGCCAGAAAATCAATCTCCTCCTGAGAGATACTGTCCATCTCCAGCAGCCGTTTCATGGTCATCGGCTCTTTTGGAAATCGTCGTATCGTGATGATCGGTCCGTTGACCGCCACCGGCGGCAGCACCACATGGACACGGTCTCCGTTTTCCAGCCTGGCATCTACGATGGGCTGGGATTCATTGACCGCCCGGTTGCATGCGCCGGCGATCTGCCGGATCACGTCCAGTATCCGTTCTCCTGAGTAAAAATTCTTCTCCCATCGGCTGAGCGTTCCATCCTTCTCCAGAAAGATCCCGTTCATGCCATTTACCATGATCTCCGTCACATCCGGCTCCTCCAGCAGCTCCTGAAGAACATCCATCTTGCGGAGTGCATGAAACAGTTCTTTTTTCAGGCGACACCTTTCATTCAGCGAAACAGCCTGCTCTTTCCCATACGAAATCACAACTTCGTCGATCAGTTCCTGCATCTCTTCATCAGACACATCCCGACTCAGGTCTACACGCTCTAAAATCTGTCTCTTCAGCTCTGTAAATACTTCTTTTGCCTCTGATACATCTCCCATGATCCCTCCTAACTTGTCAGCAGTTCCCGGATATAACTCCCCAGTCTCTGCTCCGGCAGCATACTTAAGTCTGATTCGCTGTCCGACCCGGTTCCATCGGGCGGCAGCTCGAGCTTCTGCAGCAGTTCCAGAATATCCAGTCCGTCTAAAATCTGAATATAGCGATCCCACTGTTCGATTTTTCCACGGGAGATCGGATCTTTCTTTACCGGCATATAGATCCCATCACATTGTCTCAGCAATTCCAGTTCATGACCGGTGCTGGTCCCCATATCCAATATAATGACATCATACGTGCTCTGGCTTCGGATCAGATGCAGAAGTTTTTTCCATTCTTTTACTGTAATCTGACAAAAATCTGTATAGGAATCGCAGGGTGGAATATAATCCATTGCTCCGAACTTCTGAACCATACTGTTGAGACGATAGAGAAACTGAGATTTATTCTGACGAAGAAAATATATGAGATCCGCCATATTCCAATGGTGCTCTCCCAACAACCCCGTCAGTCCTGAGCATTCTTCCATATTTAGATATAATACATGTTGTGTTTCCCCCACAATCTGGCCCAGCGTCAGCGCAAACTGCGTCTTTGCATTAGCATCTGCCGGTGAATATACCCCGATCACCCGGTTATCCTTTCGTACTCCCGCCGGATACAGCTCCCGGTTGTCCTGCTCCGAATAATAATACATGATCTCCCGCAGAATCGTTTCCACGGACTGATACTTGTACACGTTTGGATAAGAAGTAAACTTCCCTGGCAGATTTCCCTCAGAGAGCAGAATCACACATTTACCCTGAAGCACATCTTTCCATGCCTCATACCATTTTGCTGTTATCAGCAGGATCTCTGTCTCGTCTCCATCCGGTGTCTGTTCCATCCGTGTCTGATCCGTGCAGGCACAAACCTGGAATAAATAACCTTTTTTCAGATTGACATACTCGGCAAATGCCTGTACATAGGCAAGATCCGGGTCTGCAATCCATAATTTTGTGTTTTTCAAAATAACCTCCTGCAACAAATACTCCCGTTATTATGCTGCAAATTTTTGGAATTTAGCTTTGAATGACAAGCCTGTAGCGAATTGCTACATAGTAGACAAACGTTTATCATGCGCCTATTATAAATCGCGGATTTTTATGTGTCCATGGTGTTTACAGTTTGTTCATATTTTTTAGCAAAAACTCACAAAAGATGAAAAGCTGACACTGCGTAAAGTAAAGAAACTCCGCTGAATCCGAGGGTTCCAGATGTCAAAAGACTGACCGGTCCAAGTCCTACCTGACAGTCGATCCCCCATCTTTTCAGCATTGAATTAATCAGGCAGATGGCGATCCCACCCATAACTGTGCGAATACCGAAGTTCAACATCCATTCCATCCGGTTTTTTATGCTTCCAATCAGCAGCACCAGCACACAGGCCCCTGCGATCAGCAGCATTCCTGTTCCTTTTTCCATCCTGCTCCCTCCCTTTCCTGTTGCCACTATATGAATCTCCCCTGGAAATATTCCATTTTCTGTATAATTCCTGATTTTCACGACTATACTGTTATTAACCTATTTTTCCCAGAACAGGAAGGAGGATACAGATGAGACAAAAGCAGGCAGACGCGCCTCCCGATACCAGGAAACAGCAGTTAATGGAAGATCTGCGCCGTACCAAATGTGCACTGGACCAGGCCTATTCCAATTTTGAAAATGTAGTGGATCCTGACTTGATAGACTGCTCCATCTATGAACTGAAAGCAGTGCAGATGCGCTACCGTTTTCTTCTGAAACAGGCAGAATTACTGGAAAAAGCGACTTAGAGATTCGTTGACTTCTTTTTCTTCCTGTGCTACTCTTAAGACAATGGTTTTTTATGCTATAATTTACGAAAACAGAGGATAAGCAAATGGAAAAGAAAAAGTTTTATATGACCACCGCCATTGCCTATGCATCCGGAAAACCGCACATCGGAAATACCTATGAAGTTGTACTGGCAGACAGCATTGCCCGTTATAAGAGATTCGAGGGTTACGATGTATTTTTCCAGACCGGAACCGATGAGCATGGCCAGAAGATTGAGCTGAAAGCAGAAGAAGCTGGCGTCACTCCGAAGGAATTCGTTGACAATGCCGCAGATCAGATTAAAAAGATCTGGGATCTGATGGATACTTCTTATGACAAATTCATCCGCACCACTGATGAAGATCATGAGAAACAGGTACAGAAAATCTTCAAATATATGTACGACAAGGGAGATATTTACAAAGGTTCCTATGAAGGAATGTACTGTACTCCCTGTGAGTCCTTCTGGACCCCGTCCCAGCTGGTAGATGGCAAATGCCCGGACTGCGGACGTGAAGTACAGCCTGCAAAGGAAGAGGCTTATTTCTTCAAGATGAGCAAATATGCTGACCGTCTGATCGAGCATATCAATACGCATCCGGAGTTCATTCAGCCTGTCTCCAGAAAGAATGAGATGATGAACAATTTCCTTCTGCCGGGACTGCAGGATCTGTGTGTATCCAGAACCTCCTTCACCTGGGGCATTCCGGTCACCTTCGATCCGAAGCATGTTACTTATGTATGGCTGGATGCACTGACCAACTATATCACCGGTATCGGCTATGACTGTGATGGAGACAGCACTGAGAACTTCAAGAAGCTGTGGCCTGCAGATCTGCATCTGATCGGTAAGGATATCATTCGTTTCCATACCATCTACTGGCCGATCTTCCTCATGTCTCTGGATCTGCCGCTTCCGAAGCAGGTATTCGGACATCCGTGGCTGCTGCAGGGCGACGGCAAGATGAGTAAGTCCAAAGGAAATGTACTTTACGCTGATGAACTGGTTGATTTCTTCGGTGTAGATGCTGTCCGTTACTTTGTACTTCATGAGATGCCGTTTGAAAATGATGGTGTGATCACCTGGGAACTGATGGTAGAGCGCCTGAACTCCGAGCTGGCAAATACCCTCGGCAATCTGGTAAACCGTACAGTTTCCATGTCCAATAAATATTTCGGTGGTGTAGTAACCAACACCGGTGTAGCGGAAGATGTGGATGCTGACCTGAAGGCAACCGTTCTTGGAACTCTCACCAAGACCACCGAGAAGATGGATCAGCTCCGTGTGGCAGATGCCCTGACAGAGATCTTCGCACTGTTCAAACGCTGCAACAAATATATTGATGAGACCATGCCTTGGGCACTGGCCAAAGATCCGGAGAAGAAAGACCGTCTGGCTACTGTTCTCTACAATCTGGTAGAAAGTATCAGCTACGGTGCTGCTCTTCTGGAGTCCTTTATGCCTACCACTTCCAAGAAGATCCTGGCTCAGCTGAATGCAAAACCAAGAACCATCGATCAGATGACTGAATTTGGTCTCTATGAGTCCGGCACCAGAGTAACAGAGACTCCGGAGATCCTGTTTGCCCGTCTGGATGTCAAAGAGGTTCTGGCAAAAGTAGAAGAGCACAAAGCTGCTCAGGCTGCAGAGGCTGCTCAGAAGGAAAATGTCATTGATATCGAAGCAAAAGAAGCTGTATCCTATGATGATTTCGCAAAACTGCAGTTTCAGGTAGGTGAGATCCTTTCCTGCGAAGCTGTTCCGAAAGCTGATAAGCTGCTCTGCTCTCAGGTGAAGATTGGAAGCCAGGTACGTCAGATCGTATCCGGTATCCGCAGCACCTACAGCCCGGAGGAGATGGTTGGCAAGAAGGTTATGGTTCTTGTAAACCTGCAGCCGAGAAAGATCCGCGGGCTGGTATCTGAAGGCATGCTTCTGTGCGCAGAAGATGCTGACGGCAAGCTTTCTCTGGTCGCTCCGGAAAAAGAGATGCCAGCAGGCGCTGAGATCTGCTAATTCTATAAAATAAAAATGAAGCCTTCGCACATATTTTTCAGATTCTTGTCATATAGTTTTCTGATCATCACTGTGCGGAGGCTCTTTTTATGAAAAACAGGAAAAAACTTCTCTTTATTTTATTTCCACTTCTGATCCTGCTCATCTTACTTGGGCGGATTCTTTGCCAACCCTCCTTTTCCACCTATACATCCCGGCTTTTCCGTCAGGAACTGGCACAGGATACGATCACCCTGCATTATACCTTAAGCGATCCAGAGGCTTATGGTTTTAAAAATATGTCCGCCTCATTAGGCGATTTTACATATGCTTCCTTTCAGAAAAGGATTCAGGATCTGAAAGACCAGCAGGTCTCTTTGCAGAATTTTCTGGATCAGGATCTAAGTGAACAGGATGCCATGACCGCCGAACTTCTGGACTGGTGGCTTACCGGTCAGATAGAGATGGAAGATTTCTATTATTTTCAGGAGCCGCTGGGACCAACACTTGGTGTACAGGCACAGCTTCCGGTACTGCTGGCAGAATTTGCTTTTCGGAAAGAAGCCGATGTTGATCTTTATCTGGATCTGCTAAAACAATTGCCCGATTATTTTGCACAGATTATAGATTTTGAGCGTGAAAAAGCCTCCCACGGTATGTTCTTAAATGGAGAATCCCTGGATCAGATCCTTGCCCAGTGTAATGCCATGCTGACAGTCGATGAGCATCATTTTCTGATCACATCCTTCTCTGACCGGTTGCGGGACTGCTCTTTTGTAAGCGACAGCCACCGGACTGCCTACGAAATCCGCAATCGGCAGATTATTAACGATTGCGTAGTTCCCGCCTACCAGTCTCTGATTACTTCTCTGGGCCAATTACGTTCAACACAGAATCAGGCACTGGGGCTTTATCACACTCCCGGCGGTCTCTCCTATTTTGAGCATCTGCTGAAATACACTGTAGGAACGGATCTTACAATCTCCCAGATCAGCCGTCTGCTGGATGATCAGATGGAGACCGACTATGAGACAGTCTATGCGGCGATTGAAGAGGGGATCGATCTGTTGGAGCATGATTCTGTCGCAACGGCAGACTCTGATACGGCAAACTCAAATGCTTCTGGCGACACGGCTTCTGCACAGACTGCCTCCGACGTTTCCAACCCGCTCTATATCCTTCTTGACCTTCAAAAAAAGATCAATGAAGATTTCCCAACGCCTCCAGATACGAATTTTCAAGTTAAGACAGTTCCAGACTCTCTGGCGCCTTACCTAAGTCCCGCCTTTTATCTGACCCCGCCAGTGGATGCCACCCAGGAAAATACCATTTACATCAATCCTTCACAAAATACGGATGGGATCACGCTGCTCACCACACTGGCTCATGAAGGTTATCCTGGCCATCTCTATCAGCATACCTTTGAACAACTGGATTCCTATGATCCGATCCGAAGCCTTATCTATGTGGGCGGCTACACAGAAGGCTGGGGATTATACAGTGAACTCTATGCATATGATTTTCTTGATATGAATAAGACCAAGGCAAATGCCCTGAGGGCATTATCCTCTCTGAACTATGCCATCTGCGCAAGCCTGGATCTGTCCGTACACGGCATGGGCTGGAACGAGGCACAATGCGTCAGTTACCTTGCCTCCTTCGGAATCACCGACACCACACAGATCCACAAGCTCTATCTGCAGCTTCTGGAAGAGCCAGGCAACTATCTAAAATATTACCTTGGTTACCTGGAAATCTGCAAACTAAAAGAGAGCGCTCTCGCACTCTCTTCTAACTGGTCTTTATATGATTTTCATAACTGGTTCCTGACTACCGGACCGGCTCCATTTTCCATTCTCACCGAACACTTAGAGGACCTTGAAATATCCCCGAAGCTTCTCAAGCGCATGAGCCAGGACTTCCATCTCCTGTCCGTCCAGCCCTTCCATGACGGTCGAAACCATTTTTTGATGAAACGCCGCATGCTTCTCGTAGGCTGACAACCCTTTATCTGTCAGTGACAGAAGCACCACTCGCTTATCCTGTGCACTGCGGACACGAGACACATACCCCTTTTTTACCAGGTTGTTGATGGCTGTGGTCAGCGTACCAACGGTCACTGCCATCTCACCGGCTACCGTAGACATATTTTTCGGTTCTCCAATCCCAATTGCATCAATAATGTGCATGTCATTGATGGAGATTTCCTTAAATGTACCTGTGATCAGGGCTTTCTGCTCCACGTCCAGAATTTCATTAAATAACATGACCAACAGGTCGTTCAGCAAATTTTCCTGATTCACACTCATCTACGCTCACCGTCCTCTTTTTCTTGTCACAGTATAGCACAATTCGGACAGTGCCGCAATGATTGCTTGCAGGTAGAAAACTCATAAAAGCCCGGAGTATGGCATAAAAACAAGCTTATTCACCCTTTTATTTCTTGGACTCTGCCAGATCTTTATCTTTGTATCCGAACATCCAGGTCAGTGCAAATGCAACACCTGCGGAGATCAGGAACATGATGATATAATTCAACGGATCATTCAGGCACAGCAGCAGTCCGAAGATACCGGTCACACCGGTACCGGTTGCACCAAGTCCCACGATGGAAGCGTACAGTGCACCGCACGCGCCACCTGCCGCACCGCAGATGAACGGACGGAAGAAACGTAAGTTCACACCGAAGATCGCCGGTTCTGTGATTCCCATAAAGCAGGACATTGCAGACGGTACTGCCATGGATTTGATCTTGCTGTTTCTTGTCTTCAGGGCAACAGCCAGTGCTGCAGCTCCCTGTGCAATATTGGCTGCAGATGCCAGCGGCAGCCAGAAAGTCTTTCCGTAAAGTCCAAGCTGCGCCACATCGATCACCGTATACATATGATGGACACCTGCCACAACGGTTGCAGAGTAAAGACCTCCCATAATAAAGCTTCCAACGCCAAACGGAAGTGTGATCAACTGCTGAACACCACCGATAATTGCATTTTCAACTGTTACGAATACCGGTCCGATGATAGAGTAAGTCAGATAACCAGTCACAAATACGCTGACCAGCGGAGTAACGAACAGGTCAAACATGGCCGGTACGATCTTGTGCAGCCGTTTTTCAATGAAACACATAACAAATACGGCAATAATAACCGGAATAACATGACCCTGATAACCTACCAGATCAATCTTATAAAGTCCAAACCACACACTCTGAGTCTGCTTTACACCTTCGGTTGCCACGGTCCACGCATTCTGAAGATCTGGATGGATCATCAGCATACCGATTACTGCTCCCAGATACTGGTTTCCGCCAAATACCTTTGCTGCACTGAATGCAATCAGAATCGGCAAGAATACGTATGCAGTATTTCCAAAAAGATTAGCGAACACAAATATAGAACTTGATGTGTCAATATTTACAAATCCATTGTTTACCATGAAATTCAGTGCTTCCATGATACCCATAAGAAATCCGCTGGCTACGATCGCCGGAATGATCGGTACGAAGATGTCGCCCAACGTCTTGATTGCCTGCTTATACCAGGGCTGTTTTGCTGCAGCCGCTGCCGTTGCTTCCTCTTTGCTTGCACCGGTCAGCCCGGACACCGCAAGAAATTCATCATATACCTTGTTTACCACACCTGTTCCCAGAATGATCTGAACCTGTCCCGAGGCACTGAACACACCTTTTACCCCATCAATATCTTCCACTGCTTTTACATCACATTTTTCATTGTCTGCCAGCACCAGACGAAGTCTGGTGGAGCAATGTGCTGCGGAAACAATATTTTCCTTTTTTCCGACTTTTTCATAGATCTCTTCTGCAATCTTTCTGTAATCCATTTCCTTCTCTCCTTTTATCTCTTATAACGCTCTATGGCTGTCCTAAGTCCTGTTTCCCCAAATACTTCTATGTGGTTTTCCTAACAGGACAGGAAGTCTCCTGTTACATGTTCTCCATGTACTTCCACCTGATAGTTTCCCGTCTCCGGGTAAAATCTGGTTGAAAATACATCTTTGCCGCCATTTAAGAACACTTCTACACAAGAAGCATCCACAATGATCCTTGCATCTGTCACTTCATCAAGCTCCCGACCACGGATCGTCCGGCCGCAGCCCAGCTCTTTGTCTGTAAATTCCATGCAGAACAGTTTTGCTTCTGGATCATAAGACAGCTCCAGTCCTTTTGACAGGATCACTTTCCATGCTCCCTCTTTGGGAAGCAATGTCAGTTCATAGCAGTCGGTCTCACAATGTTTCTCATAAGATCCTTCAAACCGCTCTTTCTGTTTCCATATTGTTCCAATCTCGCGCACTGGATTCTGACACAACACACCGTCCCGCACAGACAATTCTCGTGGGAGAGTCAGCACATGCTGCCAGCCGTCTTCCACGGAACGATTGGTATACTGCTCATCCGCATCTGCCATTCCCATCCAGCCGATCAGAATTCTTCTTCCGGTGGAATCCACAAAGGTCTGCGGAGCATAAAAATCAAATCCACCATCAATCTCCCGAAATGCTCCTGGTACTCCATCAGTCTGGAAATCTCCATGAATAATGCCTGCTACTGTCTGATACTGATTGCGGTATTTCCATCCGTCTGCTTCCAGTCCCTGAGGAGAAATACTCAGAACCGTATATCCGTCCAGTTCATAGAGATCCGGGCATTCCCACATGAATCCAAATGTTTCTTCTGACTGCAGGCGGTGAATGCATTTCCAGTGTTCCTTATCTTCCGAAGAAAAGACCAGAACCACCCCTTTGTCTTCCTTCGTTCTTGCCCCCTGCACCATGTAATAGGTATCATCCTGCTTCCACACCTTCGGATCCCTCACGTGACAAGTCAGATCCCACGGATAATCCGCATTCGTCATCAGAAGCTTCTTGGTCTCAAAGGTCTTTCCATCCCGGCTGATCGCCAGCACTGTGTTGGATTCCCGGCCATTGTTAATATAATCATAAGTGCCTTGAAGCTTCACATTTCCTGTGTAATACACATACATCACACCGTCTTCCACAAGTGCTGAGCCCGAATAGGCACCGTGACAGTCATAAGGCTGATCCGGCTGAAGAGGTGCACCCTTATATTCCCAATGAACCAGATCCTTGCTGGTGCATAATCCCCAGAATTTTAATCCGCCATGCACTTCAAAAGGCGACATCTGAAAAAATGCATAATAGGTTCCTTCATACTCACACAATCCATTGGGATCATTAAGCCATCCTACCGGCGGCGTCACATGAAAATGCGGGATCCACCGTTGTATGTTTTTATGCTTCTGTTTTTCAACTGCTTCATCTACAAGTTTCTGTAATGTTCTGTGCAAAGCATTCATGCTTGCTGTACTCCTTTCAGATCTGAACTCTGTCTGCAGATCAGCTCCGCATGAAGCGGATGATCTTCTCTCTTCTGATCATTCGGATGATCCATCCGGTAAAGCAGCCTCTGTACTGCCAGCGATGCCATGGTCTCATTTGGCTGTGCGATACTGGACAGGGACGGATACAAAACCTCGCATAAATAAATGTTATCGAATCCTACAATCCCCACCTGCTCCGGAACCCGGATCTTCATCTTCTGCAGAATTCCCATCATCTGCACTGCCCGCCGGTCATTGTAGGCAAAGATTCCGGTCTTTCCGGTGGTCTTCGCAAAATGTTCCTTCAATGCGGCTTCGATCACCTGTGAATCCTTAGATGAAATAATAGTCAGGTGCTTTCTGAACTCTCTGCACTCATTTGCCATTCCATCAATAAATCCCAGATATTTATCATCTGTGGTATTTCCAAAGAAAATATATTCTTCATAACCCTGTTCATGCAGATGTCGCGCCACCTGTGCGCCTGCCTCATCATGTGCCACATAAAAAGAATCAATTCCTGTGGCATGTCTTGTGATCACAACGGTTGGAATATCCAGGCGGCTGACCATGCCTCTCCATTCTGCCCCATTCTCATCTACCGGAACCATAATCAGTCCGTCCACCCGGTAACGCTTCACAACATCCAGACACTCTTTTTCTTTCTCCAGATCATAATCAGAGCTGAAGAGAATCAGACTGTAACCATCCTTTCTTGCTTCTTCTCCGATGTATTTTACCAACTCCGCAAAAAAAGAGTTGGAAATGTCGGTCACGATCACACCGATCAGGCGGGTCTTACTCCCTACCAGGCTCTGCGCTATTACATTTGGCTGAAAATCATGCTCTCTTGCACATGCAAGAACACGTTCCCGGATCTCTGGATTTACTGCTGTATTTCCATTTAACACACGCGAAACGGTGGGCTGGGATACCCCTGTCAGTCTCGCGATCTCTGTCATTGTTATCATGCTGCTTCTCCCTGTGAATGGTTGTAAATCGCTTTTTGATTGTTTGCTAAATGGTTGTGAATCATGTGTGAATACGTATTCACAACTTCTGTGCTTATAGTACCATGTCTATATTTTTCAGTCAATTAGCACTTATTCATAATATTGACTGTCTGTTTTTGTGCAGAATGCATCATCCCATTCTCGCCAACACCACGCTGGCAGAGATGCCTGCAAGAGTTGACAGAAGTGCTCCCGCCAGCGTCCAACGGGTCTTTGATACTTTGGCTGTCAGAAAGTATACACTCATGGTGTAAAACACTGTCTCCGTGCTGCTCATCATGATCGATGCGATCAGACCAATCTGAGAATCGGTTCCGTATTCTTTATAAATGTCCAGTGCCAATGATGTAGCAGCCGAGGAAGAAAACAAGCGCACGATTGCCAGTGGAACCAGCTCCACCGGAAAATGGATCCATTGCGCCGGTACTGTCAGCAGCCTCGAGATCAGTTCCAGAAATCCCGATGCCCGCAGCATTCCCACTGCCACCATCAATCCCACAAGTGTTGGCAGAATCTTCAATACCGTATGGATTCCCTCCGCTGCACCCTTTACAAATTCATCATAAACAGGAATCTTTGCTGCCAGACCAGTGACAAGAATATAGACGATCAGAATCGGAATTATAAAATCAGAAATATAATAAAAGAGATTCATAAAAATCCCCCGGCAATGGAATCATTCTATTATATCCAATACCGAAGGGATTCATAACGGTTTTTCTTTATTTTCCAAGACAAATATCTTCAATCTCAGCCAGCCGGTCAATATAATAGTCAGCTCCGGACTGATCATAACCAAACCGGTCATCTCGCTTGCAGATAACGACGGTCCCTGCGCTCTCGGCTGCCTGCAGTCCAAAGGTAGAATCTTCCACCACATAGCAGTCTTTCGGCTCCACACCCATTTTCTTCATGGTATAAATATAAATCTCCGGATCCGGCTTACTGTGTACAAACTCTTGACCGCTGACAATAATATCAAAATAATCTGTCAGTTCCAATACCCCAAGATTCTGCAAAATCTTTTCCTTCGGAGCGGAAGAAGCCATTCCAATGTGAAATCCACTGGCTTTGAGTTTCTTCATCAGAGGATAAATGTCCTCATTCACGATTGCCCGCAGGTTAAGCGGATACTCTGCATTGACCTGGTCACGACCTTTATTATACGCTTCATAACTCATAACGAAGTCCGGTACATTTTCCTGAAACAGTTCGTACGTATCCTTTCGATTTGATCCGCAGATCTGAAAACTCAATTCATCAGTTATCGTAAACCCGTTTCTCTCCATAAATATTTTAATCCGCTTCTGATACTCCGGCTCAGAATCAATGATAACGCCGTCCATATCAAATATAATATGTTTTTTCATGGCTGCTCCTTGTCCTCTATACTTTTTTACTCTGCTTGCATGTCTACTTATCATCCACTATAATAACAAATAATAATATGGCAGGCAATTATATGACTTTTATAACGGAGGATATTTTTATGCACATCAAAGAAAATGCAACTGGCATCCAGCACATTGGCATCCCTACCAAAGATATGGATGCAACCATTCGTTTCTATGAATCACTGGGATTTGAACGACTCTATGAGACCCGTAACAAAGAGGAAGACGACGGACGGGTTATCTTCTTCCAGCTTCATGATCTCGTTCTTGAGACTTATGAAGTCAAAGACCCGAAGATGGTACTTGGCGCCATTGATCATTTTTCCATCAATGTAAAAGATATTGACGATGCGTTCCACTTCATCAACGAGGCCGGCATGAACAATACCAACGATTTTATTCATTTTCTTCCTTTCTTTGAAAATGGCGTGAAATTCTTTAAGATTGAAGGACCGAATAAAGAGACTGTAGAATTTAATCAATATGTATAATGTTGAGGTTTTATCATCACTTTCCAGGCTCCCTGTGGAACTTATTTAAGTAATGTGATATAAATAAGTTGGAAAGACAATTCAACAATAAGAAATGCTCAACTACTTACTTAAGTAGGTAGTTGAGCAACAATTCCGGTTTCAGAATGTGACCCCTGACACCAGGATCACATTGGCATAAGATGTCGTTTCTCCGGTTCTCACAACAGCTCGACTCTTCTTTGTAAGCTCTTTTAATTTTTCATGAGAAACATATGTCACTTTTATATTTGGGAAACGATGAAGTGTTTCATGCCATAGTTCCGGGGATACATCTTTCATCTCTTCTGCCAGAATAATTTCCTGCACACACAGTTCTTCCAGAATTGTATCAAGAGTTTCCAGAAATCCTGGTGTTCCTTTTCTAAGCGCAAGATCGATTCGCTGGGTCTCCTGTGGAATTGGGAGTCCACAATCCCCAACCGTCAAAGTATCTGTATGTCCCATTTTTGCAATCACATATGACAGTTCTGAATTTAATAAAGCTGATTTTTTCATATGGCACCTCCTATTTTTTGGAGCCTTTCAACATTTTTGTATTCTTATAATCATCCATATATACAGCAATCAAAATAACGATTCCCTTACAAATGTACTGATAAAAACTGTCCATCTTCAACATATTAAGACCATTATTGATAAATCCAATAATAAATGCACCAAGTACGGTACCAGCAATTGCACCACGACCTCCAGCCATGGATGTTCCACCCAAAACAACAGCTGCAATAGCATCCATTTCCGCACCATTTCCTACAGCCGGCTGCATAGAACTATTGCGGCTAGTAAGTACCATACCTGCCATTCCAGCACAGATTCCTGATATAGTATAAATCAAAACCGTAATTTTCTTTGTATCAATACCTGCGAATAATGCTGCCTTCGGATTTCCTCCTATTGCATACATATGACGTCCAAATTTTGATCCCGATAAAAGCAAACTACTTATAATAACAATCAGAATCATATAAATGACCGGATATGGAATAGGACCAAGAGAAGCCCCACCGAAGTTCATATATGCCTGACTTGTCAAACGGATGGTTCCTGCACCTGTAATAACATATACCATACCTCTTAAGATATTTTGGATTGCATAAGTAACAATAAATGCAGGCAAATGTGTATTTGCAAGGATCAGACCATCTATTAAACCTGATACTGCTCCAACACCCAAACCTGCCAGCAGGCAGATTCCAAAGGGAATTCCCATCAGTGATAGGTATGCAGATACCATGCCAGACATTGCCATAACTGCTCCCACAGAAAGATCGATACCGCCAATAATCAGTACCAAAGTCATTGCGCAGGCAATAATCATATTGATGGATACCTGACGCGCCACATTGATCAGGTTCGTAGCTGTCCGGAAGGTAGGTGATGCGATGGACAATACAACAAATAAAATAATGAGAAAAGCAAACTGTCCTGCATACTGCATGAACCAGCGCCGAAATCGTTCTCCTGTTTGAATAGCTTCTTTATTTTTCATTGATAACACCTGGTCCTTTCTATTTATGTTTCATTTATCAAATGTTCACCGCATATCCCATGATTTTCTCCTGAGACAGATCTTCCCGTTCAAGAACTGCAGATATTTCACCACTTCTCATGACAATGACCCGATCACTCATATTAATGATTTCCGGCAGTTCTGAAGAAATCATGATAATTGCCATTCCCTGCTCTGCCAGTTGATTCATCAATTCATAGATTTCTGCCTTTGCACCAACATCAATACCTCTTGTAGGCTCATCCATGATCAAGATTCCCGGATTTGTTGCCAGCCATCTGGCAATCACGACCTTCTGCTGATTACCTCCTGATAAATTCTGTATCAATGTTTCTCTGGAAGCCATTTTAATAGAAAGCTTCTCTGTATAGTCATCTACAATATCTTCTTCTTTTTTCCTATTTACAAATACACCCTGAATAAATTCTTTCAATATACGGATTGTCATGTTGAACCGATTGGACTGTAATGCAAACAGACTCTCTTCTCGACGGCTTTCCGGTATAAATCCTATTTTCTGCGCATAAGCCTGGGAAGGGTTTTTTATGTGGATTTCATTTCCATATAACTCAACAGTTCCAGCAGTCATCTCATCAAAGCCAAGAATTGCCTTGATTACTTCTGTCCGTCCTGCTCCGACTAATCCGGAAAATCCAAGAATTTCTCCTTCTCTCAAATCAAAAGAAACGTCCTTCACATAATTGGATGACAGATGCTTTACTGACATTACGACCTTTCCAGGTTTTCTGTAAGTGCGGGTGTAATAATTGGTCATCTCACGTCCAACCATAAGATTTACAATTTCTTCATTGGTCACATCACTTACATTTGCCACTGCTACAGACTGTCCATCACGAAATACCGTTACACGGTCACATATCTGCTCCAGCTCAGAAAGTCTGTGTGATATATAGATAATTCCAATTCCTCTTTTCTTCAAAGACCGGATATTCTCAAATAATGCATCAATCTCTCGATCAGAAAGTGAAGATGTAGGCTCATCCATAACGATAATTCTGGCATTAAAAGAGACGGATTTGACAATCTCCACCATCTGCTGCTGTGCGACCGTCAACTCAGCTACCTTATCTTCTGCACGGATTCCTGTCAGCCCCAGATCATCAATAAACTTCTGTGCCATCTCGTACATTTTTCCATAATCGACCATTCCGCCCTTCACTGGCTCCCGATTCAGGAAAATATTTTCCGCCACAGACAGATACGGCACAAGCACCAATTCCTGATGAATGATATTGATTCCCGCCGCCTTTGCATCTTGGATTCCATGAATGCCTGCATCTTTACCATCAATCAGGATTTCTCCCTCATCCCTTGTATAGATACCACCAAGGATATTGATAATTGTTGATTTTCCTGCACCATTTTCTCCAACCAGTGCCATCACTTCGCCTGCTTTCAGCGTAAGATCAACACCCTTCAGTGCATAAACACCGGGGAAGCGTTTATGTATATTTTTCATTTCCAGCAAGTATTCTTCCACGGCTGTCCCTCCTTTATGAAAAAACGCATGCCTCCCGTATGGTCAGGCCCATCAGAAAGCATGCGCTCTTTTACTCAGACTACTTTACTCATAACCGTTCTGTGAAATTAGTCCCAGCTCTCAAGATCATAATCTTTGATGTTATCAGAGTTGATCATCCACATCTCAACCTGAGCTTCTTTATCTACAGTCTCACCCTTTGCAAGTTTAATTCCTGCATCCAGGGAAGTCTTTGCAAGGTCAACCGGGGAATATACCATGGTACCGGTCATCTGCCCATCAGCGATAGACTGTTTTCCTGCCGGAGATCCATCAAATCCAATTACAATACAATCAGCTTTGTTCATCTGTGCACAGGTACCATAGCAGGTAAGTGCAGTATTATCATTCAGGCAAAGGAAAGCACTGATTTCCGGATTACCGATCAGCATATCTTCTGTGTAAGAAGCGATCGCGGAAAGGTCTGTACAGTCTTTCTCAACGATTGTTACATCGTCTCTTCCTTTATCTTTCAGAGCATCTCTCATACCAGTAAAACGATCTGCGATAACAGACAGCTGTGAATAATTCAAAGCACCAAGAGTTGCGTCTTTCTCAAGCTTCTCTGCCAGATATTCACCTGCAGTATAACCAGCAGTATAGCAGTCTGCAGTTACGAAGCAGTCAACCATATCCTGATCTGCTTCATCAACCTTAGAGTCCGCATTGACGATCTTAACACCTGCATCTTTTGCAACCTTCAAAGCATTTCCAAGTGCTGTATAGTCTGCTGGAAGTACAACGAGTACATCAATCCCCTGTGCTACAAGGTCTTCAATCTGAGATACCTGATTTGCCGGTGTGGAGTTCGCATCTGTTACAGCAACCTTCGCTCCTGCCGCTTCTGCTTCTTCCTTAAAGGTGTCAGCAAACTGAACTGCCCATGTCTCTGTCTGGTTATGCATTGCAAGTCCGATAAATACTTCGCCGTCATCTGCAGCAGCTTCATCTGCCACATCTGTTGCTGCATCGGCTGCATCTTCTGTTGTGGTCTCTGCAGGTGCATCTGCAGAAGTGTCTGCTGTCTGACCACATCCAACCAAACCAAAACACATGGTTCCTACAAGTAACGCTGCTACTAATTTTTTCATAGTACCCTATCCTCCCAATTTTTTTATTTGATACTATATTTTAGTATATGACAGTTCCATCCGCGTCATATACCAGTTACCTGAATCTTTTACTTCTTCAGAAATGCACAGATCTGATCCAGTGCTTCAAATGTTTCTGAATAGGTTCTTAAAATAAATGCATGAGGCATGCCTTCATAGACTTTACACTCCACCGGTACTCCTGCATCCTTTAACCGTTTTGCATACATCAGTCCGTCATCCACAAGTCCATCGCATTCTGCCTGAATAAACAGTGCTTTCGGAAGCCCCTCCAGATCATCTGCCAGAAGCGGTGATGCATATGGTTTGCCTGCGTCTGCTTTGATATTTTTAAAATAGGAAGTCAGAACTGGTGTCGGATGTTCTTCTGTTCCGCATACAGAGCCATATACTTCCAGTGATCTTTTCTTAACTGCTTCTGCTACATCTGTTACTGGGTAAATAAGAATTTGTCCATACACATCAAATTCTTTCCGATCTTTTGCCATCAAAGCAATTGCGGCTGCAAAATTACCTCCACTACTGTCTCCACATACAAACAACCGATCCTCTGCTATTCCAAGCTTCTCCTTGTGTTCAATCGCCCATTTACATGCCAGATAACAATCTTCCAGTCCCCGCGGAAACTTATATTCCGGTGCAAGTCTGTATTCCACGTTGATTGCTATCACTCCTGCTTCTGCTGCCAGATAGGATGGTACATAATCATGGGTTTCCACACTGCATGTCATAAATCCTCCGCCATGGAAAAACATCACTACCGGTAATGATCCTGTTGCATTCTTTGGCCGGTATATTTTTACCGGTATCTCATATCCGTCTTCTGCAGTAAAGGATTCATAATGCTTTTCCAGTTTGTCATCTTTGGAATACGGCTGTGTGATTCCATGATAAAATGCAGCCTCTTCTGTCACGATCTCTTTTCTTCTTGCCGGATCGAAACCTGTAAAGAAATCCGGTTCCAGATTCACCTTTGGATCTAATGACCCATATTTAATTTTCAACAGCGTTTCAAACTTTTTTTCCATGTTCCTTCCCTCCTGCCTTTAACCGGAACTACGTACTCTCATTTCATATGGCAATTCCTTTGAATATAACGGTTCCCCATTCGTAATATGCCGGATCAGCATCTTTGCTGCTTCTTTACCCATTTCATATGCTGGCTGTGCAATTGTTGTCAATGGCGGTGATAAATATTTTGCAAACATCACATCATCCAATCCAACAATTTTTATATCCTCTGGTATTTTCCATCCACCTTCTGATAATGCCTGTATGGCTCCTGTTGCGATCAGATCATTTCCGCATACCAGACCATCTATCCTGCAGATTCTGCAGATTTTCTGGATTCCCTGATATCCGGTCTCCTCATTATAATCATTTTTAAAAATCATGACTGGATCGACGGTTCTCTTATATTGCTTTAATGCTTTTTCGTAACCTTCATATCGATAGTCCCGCTCTTTACCAAGATTGGCAGATATAAATGCAATTTTCTCACAACCCTGTTTGATCAATCTGCAAGTGGCATCATAAATCGCTCCCATACAGTTCACATAGATCTTGCCAATATTTTTTGAATTGGTATCAATTCCTCGGTCCACTACTACAACCGGTATATTTCCAATCAGTTCCTTGGAAAAGACACTTTCTCTCGTTGTCTGTGTAAAAATAAGACCGTCTACCATCTTCGACCGAAGGAATGAGATACAGCTTTCTTCTCTGACTACGTCATTATCTGTGTTACAGAAGACAACTGCAAATCCGTATTTCTTTGCTTCATCCTCGATTCCTCTTGCAATCTCCGGAAAAAACGGGTTGCTGATGTCAGGAAGTACAAAACCGATGGTATTGGTCTTTTTTTCTTTCAGTCCTTTTGCAATCGCATTGGGACGATATCCGCTGTTCTCTACTAGTTCCCGGATTCGTTTTCTTGTCGCTTCGCTGATATGTTCATCTCTTCCGTTTACAACCTTTGAGACTGTTGCAATTGATACGCCTGCTTCCTGTGCCAGTTGCTTCAAGGTCTTTGCCATTCGTTTATCCCTTTCCAATGCAAAGGTAAACGTTTACCTTACCTTACTTAGCAGTTTCATGAAGAAACTGCTATTTACGTAATCGTTTAACTTGATTTGATAATATCACATTTACCTTTCCGTTACTATTCACAATTTATCCAAATTTATTTTCAGTATTTTGTATGTTTTAACGGTAAAAGGCATTCTTTTTTCCTGATAAGAAATAGAAGCCATTGCCATAAGATCATAAAAATTCCCACTAACTAAATATAGCCGTCATTTTCCTGGCAAGTAAAATGACGGCTACGTATGGGAATTGTATGGCATATGTTTCCAAGGGTCTGAGGGTTTGCCCTCAACAATTTTAAATTCTTTTCTATACTGCTAATATGTGGCATATAGAATTTACTTAATATTTTTATTTATCACTGTTCAGCTTATCAGTAAAATAGGTTGCTTTTACAGCTTTATCCATTTGCTCCATATCTTTATCAGCTATCATCCGATAAATATTCTCATGTGCTTTATAGAGTTCTTCGCCTTCTCCGGTCTCAATCATTGTCCTCACAGTCTCAAGCCTCATGGCATGTGTCAAGGTACGCACAACCTGATTAATCTTATCTACCAAAGGATTCTGTCCCATATCGGAAATAATGTCATGAAATTCATTGTCAGCCCAAAAAGCATTTTCTACATTATCCGGCCCTTTATGAATCTCTTTATGCATATCCTCAAGTTTGTTTTTTAGAACATCCAGCTCCTTCTGAGTTACTTTCTTCATAGCAAGCTGCATAACTCCAACTTCCATCATTTCCCGCAATTCCATCAGATTCTCGTATGAGTCTTCCTTATCCAGTATGATTCCATAAATCATTGGATCAATCATACTCTCTGAAAATCCATCGCATACGAAGGTTCCTTCTGCACGGCGAATCTCCAACACACCCAGATATACCAGTATTTTTACTGCCTCTCGGATAGAATTACGTCCGACTCCCATGCTTTCCGCCAATTCCGCTTCCGTAGGAATCTTATCCCCTGGACGCAGTTGTCGATTAAGCATTGCCTCTGTCAGATTATCAATCACTTGTTGTACTACAGACACGTTATTTACTTTTTTAAGATAGCTGATCTTTTCCAATGTCTACTCCTTTTGCCTATTCATCCTAACAACCTATGTTTATACGTATAACTTTTCTTAACATAATTTTAACATGTTTTGTATGGTTTGTCTATGTTTGTCTAGTGGGAATAGAACTTTATTTTCCAGCATATTCAGCTTGCTGTGGCATTAATCCATATGGGATCCGCCATTGATATCAATCTCCTCACCGGTGATATAAGAAGCCTCTTTAGAAGCCAGAAATACAATGGCATTTGCAACTTCCTGCGTTTCACCAGGACGTCCCATGGGGATTCCTTCGATAACTTTATCTGCATCTTCCTTCGGAAGGGATTTCCAGATCTCAGTATTGATCAGACCCGGGCATACACTGTTAATGGTAATTCCTTCTGCAGAAATCTCTCTGGACAGATTCTTGGAGAATGCCAGAACTGCTGCTTTAGATGCGGAATAATGTGCTCCTCCAAAGATTCCGCCACCACGTTTTCCAGATACAGAAGACAGATTGACGATTCTTCCATATTTCTGTGCTCTCATGACTTTCATGCATGCTTTGGTGCAGAGGAACAGCCCGAACATATTTACTTCAAAGATTCTCTTCATATCTGCAAGAGTCATATCTGCAACAGTTACTTTCTGTGAAATACCTGCATTGTTGACAAGCACATCGATTCTGCCATACTGCTCCATAACCTGATCTACCATATTCTGTACAGAAGCTTCATCTGTAATATTTACAACAACACCGAATGCTTCACCGCCTTCTTCTTTGATTGCCGCAACCGTATCTTTTACACCTGCTTCATTCATATCTGCAATCACAACAGCAGCTTTCTGTCTTGCAAATGTGCGGGCGATCGTTCTTCCGATTCCTTTCGGTGAGCCACTTCCTGTTACGATTACTACCTGTCCATCAAAATCCAACATTTCTATTTCCTCCTATTTAGCCAAAAGTTCTTTGGCATTCTTTACAATATTTTCTGCAGTTACTCCATTAATTGCCAACAATCTCTCATACGGAGCAGACTGTCCAAACTGATCCTGGATACCAATCCTTCTAATTAAAGCGCCGCCTTCTTCTGCTACCACTTCACTGACTGCACTTCCAAGACCATTCATAATGTTGTGGTCCTCTACAGTAATAATCTTACCTGTATCGCGGATACACTCTTTGACTGCATCCACATCCAGCGGTTTAATGGTGTGCATATCCAGCACCTTTACAGAAACACCTTCTGACTCCAACATCTCTGCAGCTTTCAGGGCAATACATACGGTATCACCGTTTGCAATAATGGATACATCTTTTCCTTCTTTGAGCTTATTTGCCTTACCGATCACAAACTCTGTGTTCTCATCATAAATTACCGGAATCGCATCTCTGGTAAATCTTAAATATACCGGCCCTTCAAACTCCGCTGCTGCTTTTACCAGCTTTCTTGCTGCATAATAATCAGCCGGCATGATGACCGTCATGTTCGGGATCGTACGAAGGACACCCATGTCCTCAATACTCTGATGACTTGCTCCATCATTTGCCGGAGTTACACCGCCGTGGGAGCATGCGATCTTCACATTCAGATTCGGATAACAGATTTCCTGGCGGATCATCTCGCACATTCTCAGAGAACCAAATACTGCATAGGTTACTACGAACGGGATCTTGCCGCAGGTTGCCATTCCGGCAGCCACGCCTGCACCGTTCTGCTCGGCAATACCTACATTAATGTACTGTTCCGGAAGCTCTGCACGGAATTTTCCGGTCTTACAGGATTTTCCGATATCTACGTCTACTACATAGATGTCATTGTCTTTTTTTCCAAGTTCTACGATCTCATCGCCAAAACCATCTCTGGTCGCTTTCTTTACTTCGCTCATATTGCCTCCTCTTTTCTATCGCCGGCTTATGCCAGTTCAGCAAGCTGTGCATCCAGCTCTTTCATTGCCTGTGCATACTGCTCTTCATTCGGTGCAACTCCGTGCCATCCGCACTCATTTTCCATAAAGGAGATTCCGTTTCCTTTTACGGTGTGTCCAAAGATGCATTTTGGTTTTCCATTCTTGGTCATACGAATCCGTTCAAAAGTATCCACAATCTGCTGCATATCATTTCCATCAATCTCATAAGTCTCGAATCCAAATGCTTCGAATTTCTTACCAAGGTCGATGTTCGGCATAACTTCATCAGTAATTCCATCAAGCTGCAGATTGTTATTGTCTACAAATACGATCAGATTATCCAGATGATACTTATTGGCAGTCTGTGCTGCTTCCCAGATCTCTCCTTCCTGACACTCACCATCTCCAACCACTACAAACACTCTGTAATCTTTCTTATCTCTCTTTGCCATGATACCCATGCCAACGCCGCAGGCAAGTCCCTGTCCAAGCGATCCTGTGGAAATGTCAATGCCCGGACATTTGTTCATAGACGGATGTCCCTGCAGAATAGAGTTTTCTTTTCTCAGAGTCTCAAGCTCTGATTCCGGGAAATATCCAAGGGTTGCAAGTGCTGCATACTGAATCGGACATACATGTCCTTTTGACAGGACAAAACGGTCTCTGTCTGCCCAGCGCGGATTCTTTGGATCAATGTTCATTTCGCTGAAGTATGCTGCAGTCACAAAATCTGCTGCGGAAAGTGATCCTCCTGGATGTCCGGACTGTGCCACATAGATCATGTGAATGACTTTTTTCTTGAGCTCAAGACACTGTTTTTTAAGCTCTTTTACAGTTACATTTTTCATAATATGTGCGCTCCTTCCTTACACTAACAGCAATGAGATTGCCGGTATGTAGGTAACTATCATCAATACGATCAGTGCTGCCAGAAGAACCGGCAGGATTGCCTTTGATATCTCTTTCAGATCTACACTTCCCACGTTACATGCCACATAAAGATTCACTCCAACTGGAGGTGTGAACAATCCGATGGCAAGGTTTACGATCATGACTACGCCTAAATGGATCAGATCAATACCAAGTGCCTGTGCTACTGGTACAAACAACGGAGTGAAGATATACAATGCGGAGGTCGAATCCAGGAAACATCCTGCAATCAGAAGGATGATGTTCACAATAATAAAGAACACAACTGTACTTCCTCCGGTGGCTCCTTCCAGTGCACCACTGATAGCCACGTCCAGCTTTGCTCTGGTCAGAACATATGCAAACAGGCTGGCTGCTGCTGTAATGAACATGATCGTTGCTGTCGTCGAGGCAGAATCGATCAGGATTGCCCAGAACTCTTTCAGTTTAATCTTGCGATATACAAATACTCCTACGAACAGTCCGTACACTGCAGACACAGCTGCAGCTTCTGTCGGAGTGAAGATTCCTCCGTAGATACCTCCCAGAATGATGACCGGCATCATAAGCCCCCAGAACGCATCTTTGAATGCATCCCATTTTTCTTTACCACTGACCTTCGGTAATGGCTTCAGCTCTGATTTTCGTCCAACCAGCAGTGCAGTGACGGCAAATGCTACACCCATCAGGATTCCTGGCAGAAGTCCTGCGATGAACAGACTGCCGATGGAAGTATCCGCGATCGAACCATATACGACGAAGGTAATGGAGGGGGGAATAATTACCCCGATCGCTCCGGACGCTGCCATTAATGCAGCTGAGAAGGAAGGCGAATATCCGGATTTGATCATGGCTGGTACAAGGATAACTCCCAATGCTGCTACTGTTGCCGGGCCGGATCCGGAGATCGCGGCAAAGAAACAGGATACGATGACACACACGATGGCGATTCCACCTTTTCGGTGTCCTACGCAGGTCTCTGCCAGCCGAATCAGCTTTTCTGAAATTCCTGCTTTTTCCATAATATTTCCCGCTAAAATGAAGAACGGGATTGCAAGTAATACGAATTTACTGGTGGATGCTGATACGATCATGGGCAGACTGCTCATCACCGCATCCAACGGACGGCCTGCGCCCTGAATCAGCATGGTGAGCATGCTTGATGCTCCCAGACAGACTGCAATCGGTGCTCCAATCAGGAGCAATACCGCGAAGGTAACAAATAATGCTGCTGCTATCATGGAATTACTCCTCCTTTCCGGAAGTGCCCTTAAGCTCTTCCACAAACGCCTGTGCAAAACGAAGCACTACAAATACTGCACCGAAGGGTACGAAGGATCCATATATCCATTCCGGCCACTGCATTGCTGCTGTCTTCTGTCCAAGAAGAACCTGATTCTTTACCATCAGAATACCGAACCAGAAGATTGCCAGTGCAAAAATCACTGCGATGGCATAACCAATCAGCAGAAGCACTTTTCTTAGCTTCGGATTCACTGTATCAGTCAGAACCGTCAATCCCAAGTGAGATCTTCTCTTTGCTGCAATGGCTGTTCCCACAAGACTCAATAATACGAACAAATAGGTTGTAATCTCTTCCGAGAAGGAAAAGGATGCGCTGAACACATGTCTGGATACTACGTTCGCGAAGGTCAAGGCTGTCATAACAATCATACAGACTGCGCAGATTCCTTCTTCAATCCAATCTAAAATCTTCATTATGCACCTCCTTATTCTGCAGTGATTCCGAAGGCATCGCAGGCTTCCTCACCATAGCTTTCGATCAGCTGTGCCTTGAAATCTTTTACAACTTCTTTAAATGGTTCCAATTCTTCTGCAGTCAACTCTGTGACTTTCATTCCCTGGGCTTCAAAAGATGTATATAACTGCTTCTCTTCTGCCTCCAGATGATTTCTTCCCCATTCACAGGCTTCTTTTGCCTTCTCTGCCAGCAGTTCCTGTGTGGCTGGTTCCAGGTTGTCCCATACTTTGGAATTCGCAATGATCAAGTCGCTGTCATATACATAATTCCATACGGTAAAATACTTCTGCACCTCCGGCATTTTGGCAGAAGCGGTGATGCTGGCACCATTTTCCTGTCCATCAATGGTCCCCTGCTGCAACGCTGTGAACACCTCGCTCCAGCTCATTGCCACCGGATCTGCTCCGAACTGCCGGAAAACTCCCATATAAACTTCACTTCCCGGAACACGGATCTTCAGACCCTTTACGTCCTCCGGTGTCTTCACTTCATGTTTGCTGTTACTGATCTGACGGAATCCATTATGGAATGATCCCAGATAAGTCAGCCCCTTTGCACTCAGACGCTTTGCATAATATTCTCCGCCAGTTCCGTCAATGGTCTCCCTTGCTTCCTGATAATTGTTAAATACCCAGGGAAGAGTTCCTACACCTAATTGTCTGTCTATAACGGACAGTACACTGGTTGCATAAGCGGCCAGATCAACACCGCCTCCTGCAATCATCTCAATTCCCTTGGAAGCGTTACCCCCTGCAAGCTGATCATTCGGATATACAGAAATTGTTACATTACCATCTGAAGCTTCCGCTACAAGCTCTGCAAATTTGTCTGCTACCTTGGTATCGATCTGGATATCAGTTCCATTCACGGCCATTACAAGCTCGATCTTCTGGTATTCATTATTCGCAGATGATGCTGTTTCTGTGCTTCCACATCCTGTCAGACAGCCCCCTATGACTGCTGTGGCAAGCAATATTGCTAACCCTCTGATTTTCATAAATGCCTCCTTTTTATTGCTTTCCGATCATTATGTTGGTTGATGGTTATATCCTAACATCCTACGTTGACTGTGTCAATATTTTTTGTGTGTTTCGTTAGAGTTCATAATTTTAAATAATATTTTTTATGCACATTGACATATTTTTCTGATATTTACATAAAAATACGGACCAGGAAAAATCTATTACTTTTTTCCTGATCCGTATTTTTATATCATTATTCAATCATATATTCATTACTTCATAATATGTTGCCCGGATGGTTTCCTGAATATGTGAACTATTCTTTTCTTTTACCATAACATAAATCTTTTCATGCTCTTTATAAAATTCCTGACCTTTTCCCTTTTTCACAACTTCTTCTACCGATTTCAACCGGATAGCATAAGTCAGTTCCCGCACTACCTGATTGATCTTATCCACCAGCGGATTATGACCCATATGCGAGATCATTTCATGAAACTGATTATCTGCTTCAAAGACTCCCTGCACATTATCCGTGCCTTTTTGAATCTCCTCCTTCAGATGATCCAGTGCTTTCTTCAATTGCTGCACATCTTCTTCATTATATTTTTTCATTGCCTGATAGACCACGCCAGATTCCACAATTCCCCTCAGATCCATCAGATTCGTATACGAATCTGCTCCTTCTAAGATGATTCCGTAAATCATTGGGTTGATCATGCTTCTTGTGAAGCCTTCTCCCACGAATGTGCCTTCCGGCCTGTGGATTTCCAGCACCCCCAGGTATGTCAGAATTTTCAATGCTTCCCGAACGGAATTTCTTCCAATACCCATGGATTCTGCCAGTTCCAGCTCTGTAGGAAGCTTATCTCCCGGACGGAGTTCCTTATTGACCATTGCTTCTGTCAGGCAGCGTATCACCTGTTGAACAACAGACTCACAGTTAATTTTCTTTAAATAACTCACTTCACTTGCCATGACAGTCTCCTTTTAGCACAAGACAGCCGCCGGAGAAGCTCCAACGACTGCCTCATGCAACTTTGTATTATAGTAGAATTAGAAAGGCCTTACTTTAACCCATCAAGCTAGGCAGGAATGTAACGATTCCCGGAATGTAGGTGATCATCAGCAATACAATGATCAGCGGAATCAAGAATGGCAGGATCGCCTTGTACATTCTCTCAATGGAGATGTTCGCTGTCTTCGCACAGATGAACAAGGATGTACCTACTGGCGGTGTACACAGACCAATCATCAGGTTCAGTACAAGCACAACACCCAGATGTACCGGATCGATTGCAAAACTTTGCATCAGCGGTACCAGGAATGGAATGGTAATGGTCATAACTGCCAGTGCTTCCATGAACATACCAATAATCAGGAATGCGATGTTCAGGATCAGAAGCATGATGTACTTGTTACTGGTCAGGCTGGTCAACATCTGAGCCAGTGCGTTGGTCATACCCATCATGGTTACCAGCCAGGAGAATGCAGCTGCACCGCAGATAATAACAAGGATTCCTGCACTGTCTGCTACAGTCTGCTGAATTGCAGCGTAAATATCTTTCAGAGTCAGCTCACGATAGACTATTACAGAAAGGAAGAGCGCATACAGCACGGCTACGCACGCAGCTTCTGTCGGACTGAAGATACCAGTCCAGATACCACCAATAATAATGACCGGCGTCAGCAGAGACAAGAATGCCTCTTTTGTAGACACCATAGCCTCGTGGAAATCAAATTTGTGTACCGGGTAATGTTTCTTCTTTGCAACACCATATACAAGGATACTTGTTGCTACAGCAAGAAGCAGTCCTGGGAGGAAACCTGCAATAAAAAGAGTACCTACAGGAACCTCTGTCATCATACCATATACTACCATCGGAATGGATGGAGGAATGATTGGTCCAATGGTTGCAGATGCAGCAGTAACTGCTGCGGAGAAATCCGGATCAAACCCTTCATCGATCATTGCATCTACTTCAATCTGTCCTAGTCCACCGGCATCTGCTACTGCAGAACCACTCATACCGGAGAACACGATAGATGCAAGTACGTTTGCATGTCCAAGTCCGCCAGGAACCCAGCCAACCCATGCAGAACAGCACCGGAATATCTTTCGGGTAATTCCACCTGTATTCATCAGCTTAGCGGCCAGGATGAAGAATGGAATTGCCAGCAGTGTATAAGAACTGGAGTTACCGATCATACGGTGAATAATTGCCGTAGCCGCAAACTGACCAGTAGCAACCGCTGTTACGATCGCAGATATTGACAGCGAGAACGCAATTGGTACTCCGCAGATCATCAAGATAAGGAAAACTCCCATTAACAATAATACATTCTGTAACATGAATCCTCCTCCTTACTCAGCAGCTGTCGGGTTGATCGGAATACCCTTCAGTCTCTTGATGCTGTTGTTAATAATGTGAATAACGCTGAGTGCACATCCGATTGGGAACGGCATATAGAACAGTCCCCTGCTTACCGGTATTGTCTGATATATTGTAGGCATCGCATTCTTTACAACAGAGATACTGCAGATTCCGCCGAAAATTAGGAATGCAAGGACAAAAAGATCCATAATTGCGATCCAGATCGGTCTGAATTTTTCCGGCAGTGCATTTGCCACAAATGTCAGACGCATATGTTCATCTTTACGGAATGTAATGGACATTCCGATAAATACTACCCATGACAGACAGACCAGCGTCGCCTCATACTGCCAGGAAATTGGAGAGTTAAATACAAAACGGCTGACTACGTTAACTCCGATCAACACGGTAAGGAAGATCATCATAGCAGCGGTTACTGCAGTAGCAATCTTGTCAAGAATGCTGCATAATGTTTCTAGTGCTTTCAAACCCTTCACCTCTTCTGCTCCAAAAAGAGAACGACCGGGTAAAACACCGAACCATCGGGTTCCTTGTGTCCTGCCCGGTCCCTCATCAGGGAGATTATTTACTCCCTCTTATTCTGTTGCTCTTTTACTATTTTACAGTAGCGATTGTATCCTGGATTCTGCCTACCAGTTCTTTTGCCCAGTCATTCTGTGCATAGAAATCATCATATACAGATGCTGTAGCACTCTGGAAAGCAGTAGTATCCGGGCGGCTTACTTCCATTCCAGCTTCCTCAAGCTCAGCCAGCATGGTGTCACTACTGTCAACGATTGCTTTTCTGTGCTCGTTGCCATAGGTCTTAGCTGCTTCAGTAAGGAGCTGCTGAACATCTTCCGGAAGCTTGTTCCATGTAGTCAGAGAGAATACCATGTTCTTGCACTCATATTTGTGGTTGGTGATCGCAATGTATTTCTGTACATCCTGGAAGTTGTTCGCATAAATATTGGATACCGGGTTCTCCTGTCCATCGAAGGTTCCCTGCTGAAGTGCCAGGTACAGTTCAGAGAATGCCAACGGAGACGGTGATGATCCCAGTGCATTGAAGATAGCCAGTGTCATAGCATCTTCCGGTGTACGGATCTTCAGACCTTTCAGGTCATCTGGAGTATTGATCGGACGAACACTGTTAGTTACCTGACGAAGTCCATTCTCCCAATATGCAATCTGGATCATGTTACGGTTAGCAAGATCTGCAACCAGCTCATCACCAATATCGCTGTCAAGAACAGCATATACTGCATCATAGTTCGGGAACAGGAACGGAAGTCCAAGTGCATTCAGCTTCGGTGCATAGGTTGCTTCCTGACCCTGCGGCATCATCATTGCATCCAATGATCCCATCTCCAGCATCTCTGCCATCTCTGCGTTGGATCCCAGCTGCTCTGCTGCATAGAGGTCAATCTGTACACGTCCATTGGACTGCTCTTTTACATAATCTGCAAAATGCTCAAGAGATACATGAAGCAGGTTACTTGTAGTATCACTGTGTCCAAGTTTCAACGTGAACTCAGGTGCATCATAGGTTTTATCTGCATCAGCTGCTGTGGTATCTCCGCCTTCTGCCGGTGCAGTAGTTGCTGCATCTTTGCTTCCGCCACATGCGGTCAGTGACAATGCCATGGTACATGCAAGTACAAGTGCTAATAATCTTCTTTTCATTTTGTAAAATCCCCCCGTTATTATTTTCTTTTATCCGAAATAGGATGCTCCGTTAACATTTACATCTTCACCAGATACATATCCTGCCTCATCAGAAGCCAGCCATACGATGGTGTTTGCAACTTCTCTTGCGGTACCTGCACGACCCATTGCCTGTTTTGCGCGAGACTCTTTCTCTTTCTCATCAGACAGTTCTGCACGGATATCGGTAGCGATCAGACCCGGGCATACACAGTTAACAGTAATCATATCTTTGTATTTTTTACAAAGTTCCATTGCCTGTGCACGTGCGAATGCGATAATACCAGCTTTAGCTGCACAGTAGTGAGCTCCGCCGTATACTCCGCCGCCGCATTTTGCAGATACAGAAGAAGTATTAACGATACGTCCGTAGTTACCTTTTACCATGTACGGAACTACCAGTTTGGAGCAAAGGAAAGTTCCTACCAGGTTTACATTCATGATACGAAGGAAATCATCTTTTGTCATATCATCGATAGTTACCGGCTGAGTGATACCTGCATTGTTGCAGAGAATATCGATCTTGCCGTATTTTGCGAATACATCTTCGAACATTTTTCCAACGGAATCTGCGTCGGTTACGTTTACGCTGACTGCCATGGAATCACATCCAAATTCGTTTTTCAGATCATCTGCATTTTTCTGAGCGCCTTCCAGATTCATATCTGCAACAACTACGTTACAGCCTTTCTCTGCCAGTGCTCTGGTGATCTCGCGTCCGATTCCTCTCGGTGAACCTGAACCAGTTACAATTGCTACTTTACCCTTGAAATCCATTCTTTTACCCTCCTATTTGTCAAAATGGTTATTTCACAAGTCCTTTTGCAGTCTCAATAATGTTCTCTACAGTAATTCCATTGATTGCCAGCAGTCTCTCATACGGAGCGGACTGTCCGAACTGATCCTGGATACCAATTCTCTTCACGATACCCTTTCCTGCTTCAGCTACTACTTCACATACAGCTCCACCAAGACCGTTGATGATATTGTGATCTTCTACGGTGATGATCTTGCCGATCTCATCGATACAAGCATTTACAGCATCTTTGTCAAGCGGTTTGATGGTGTGCATATCAAGCACTCTTGCATGAATGCCTTCTGCTTCCAGTTTCTCTGCTGCTTCAATCGCCAGACGAACAGTATCTCCATTTGCGATAATCGCTACATCTTTACCTTCTTTTAACTTGTTGGCTTTACCGATCTCGAAGGTTGCATTCTCATCATAGATCACCGGAATCGCATCTCTGGTAAATCTTAAGTACACCGGTCCGTCAAATTCGGCTGCTGCCGCAACAAGACGGCGAGCCGACCAGTAATCTGCCGGCATGATGACCGTCATGTTGGGAAGGGTTCTGAGGACACCCATGTCCTCGATACACTGATGGGAAGCACCGTCATTTGCCGGTGTAACTCCACCATGAGAGCATGCGATCTTAACATTCAGTTTCGGATAGCAAATCTCCTGTCTGATCTGCTCACACATACGCAGGGAACCAAATACTGCATAAGTAACTACAAACGGGATCTTTCCACAAGTAGAAAGTCCTGCTGCAACACCTGCTGCATTCTGCTCTGCAATACCAACGTTTACATGCTGCTCCGGAAATGTTTTTGCAAATTTAGTTGTCTTGCAGGATTTTCCGATATCAGCATCTACTACATAAATGTTTTTATTTTTTCCACCCAGCTCAACGAGCTCATCTCCAAGACCGTCTCTGGTAGCAATTAATTTCTTCTCCATCTTAGAATCCCTCCTCAAGTTCTTTCATTGCAAGGGCATACTGCTCATCGTTCGGTGCCATGCCATGCCATGCCAGCTGATTCTCCATGTAGGATACGCCTTTACCTTTTACAGTGTGTGCGTTGATGAACTTCGGTTTTCCATCTTTTGCTGCATGAATCTTATCAAAAGTTTCCATGATCTCGTCCATGTTGTGACCGTCGATCTCATAAGTGTCATATCCGAATGCCTCGAATTTCTTTGTGAAATCCAGCTGCGGCATAATCTCATCGGTAGTACCGTCGATCTGAAGTCCGTTGTTATCAATAATGATTACCAGGTTGTCCAGATGATATCTGTATGCAGCCATAACTGCTTCCCAGATCTGTCCTTCATCTGCCTCGCCATCCCCGACTACTGCATATACCATGTAATCTTTTCCATCTCTCTTACCTGCCAGTGCCATACCTACAGCACAGGAGAGTCCCTGTCCAAGAGATCCTGTGGAGATATCGATACCCGGACACTTGTTCATAGACGGATGTCCCTGAAGTTTGGATCCTTCTTTACGAAGTGTATGAAGATCTTCCTCCGGGAAGAATCCGAGAATTCCAAGTGCGGAATACTGGATCGGGCAAACATGTCCTTTGGAAAGTACGAAGCGGTCACGATCCTCCCAACGCGGATTCTTCGGATCCACTCGCATCTCTCGGAAGTAGAGGTCTGCCACGATATCAGCGATGGATAAAGATCCTCCTGGATGTCCTGACTGTGCCTCATAAATCATAGTTACAGCTGTTTTCCTGAGCTGCTTTGCCTTTTCTTTCAGCTCAGCGCTAGTGATTTCTGCGTTCATATCACTTGCTCCTTTCTTTTCTCCTATTTACAGCACTTGGATTCCTCTGATCCATTTGTGCAATTTCACATAATATATTCTCCTAACAGTTTCTTTATCTCTATTCTGTAATTTCAATCTTAATATTTTTTATTTCGCATTGTTATCTTTGCATAAAAATAGTAACATATTTACTGTTTTACTGTAAAATATGCTTTATCTATCTCTGTATAGTTTTTAGCTATACATCCCCTCTTCTTAACATCATTTTAACCAACATCCTACAATCCATATGGCGGTTTTCCCTACATTTAGTATTAAATAACTGTTTTCTATCTTATATCCACCAGAAAATCTGATTGTTATTTTATTAACCAGCAATTTGTATTAAAAAATCCTATACAAAACAAAATATTTGCTGTTTTTTAACAAAAAAGATTGACATCTAAACGAGTTACATCCTACAATCTACTTTAGGATGTATATCAAAAACTATAAGTTTTTACGTTTTTTAGGGGGCATTATTATGGATTTTAAGAAACTGGAATATCTGGAATCTATTTATCGGTTGAAGAGTTTTTCCAAAGCAGCGGAAGAACACTATATTTCACAACCATCGATTTCCAATGCAATTCAAAAACTGGAAAATGAACTGGGACTTGTTCTGATCGACCGGAATGCCAAGCCACTGGCTTTCACTCCTGAGGGTATTCATTTTATGTCCCACGTCTATGATATTCTCAATGTAATAGAAGAGACCATGCGTGATATGCAGAATATGGCTGCTGCCAAGACACAGACACTGAACATGATTGTTCACAGTACACTTGATGATTGGGTTGTTACCAAAATCTTTTCCAGCTTCCACGAACGATATCCTCAATATGAAGTCTGTCTTCATGAGGATATTAATGACATTATGCTAAAGAAAATCTTCGATGAGGAGATCGACCTTGCCTATACTCTGATTCCGGATGATCTGGATCTGGATATGTTCAAAACAATCCCGCTTCAAACCTGTGAACTCTATGCCCTGCTGCCCAAAAATCATCCGCTGGAACAGTATGATCGTATTCCACTTAGCATGTTAAAATCTGAATGTCTTCTCACTTTTTCGGAGGGGTCACTGATCCTCTCAAGGTTGGAACGAGAATTTCATCAACTTCATATTACACCAAAATTCCGCACATTAAACCAGATCCATTTTATGCAGAATCTGGTGGAGCAGAATTGCGGCATCTCCTTTGTCACCAAAGATGAGTTAAGTCTCCTGAAAGATACGGACACCTATTCGATCCGTCCGGTTCAGGAACCAATCAAGTTTCTGAAAGGTTTCCTGATGAAACGAGGCATAAAACGAACAGCTATCATAAACTGTATGATATCTTTCGTCAATGAAGCTGTCATTGAAAAGCGCAAAGAACTTAATCAAAGCAGATAACTGAACACATTCCTATCTGCTTCTGGAATCTTGTCCATTCTCCCCCACTGTGCTAAACTGGAGAAAGAGTTTTTTACGGAGGAAAGTTGTTATGTTATCATTTCAAAACGATTATCAGGAAGGCGCACATGAGAAGATCCTCAAGCGTCTGATGGAGACGAATCTGGAACCTCAGTCTGGCTATGGTTCCGATTCCTATACAGAGAGTGCAAAGGAAAAGATCCGAAAGGTCTGCGAATGCCCGCAGGCGGATGTGTGGTTCTTAACCGGAGGAACCCAGACCAACCAGAACGTAATTGATGCCATGCTGCAGCCATATGAAGGTGTGGTAGCTGCATCCACTGGTCATGTAAGTGTCCACGAGGCAGGAGCGATCGAATTTACCGGTCATAAAGTGCTGACCATTCCTCAGCATGAGGGCAAGATCTACGCAGAAGAGCTGGAGAGCTACTTACGAGGATTCTGGGAAGACACCGATCACGAACACATGGTATTTCCGGGCATGGTCTATATCTCCCATCCCACCGAGTACGGAACCTTATATACCCGTTCTGAGCTGGAAAATATCTCCGCAATCTGCGAAGCTTATGATATTCCACTCTATCTGGATGGTGCCAGACTGGGTTATGGTCTCATGAGCGACAACACCGATGTGACTCTTGGCGTCATCTCCAGCTGCTGTGATGTATTCTACATCGGCGGAACCAAGGTAGGTGCACTCTGCGGCGAAGCCGTAGTCTTTACCAAGGATAACACACCAAAGCATTTTCTGACTCATATCAAGCAGCATGGAGCTCTGCTGGCAAAGGGACGACTTCTTGGAATCCAGTTTGATACCTTATTTACCGACGACCTCTATTTTCTGCTTGGCAGACATGCCATCGATATGTCCGAGCTGATGAAAAATGGTCTGAAAGAGCGGGGCGTTCCCTTCTATATTGACTCCCCGACCAATCAGCAGTTCCTTCTGCTGACCAATGAGCAGGCAGAGCGTCTGAAACGTCAGGTGCTCTTCTCCACATGGGAACGGCCGGATGAGATGCATACGGTGATCCGACTGGCTACCAGCTGGGCAACCACAGAAGAAAATGTGCAAAAGCTGCTGCAGGTATTCGATGAGATCATGTAACAATTATGCAGCATCGTTTCAAAAATTTCTTACATAATACAAAACCGGGAGTATATCTTTTTGAAGATACACTCCCGGCGTTTTTATTCTACCATCTCTTAAATAATCGGCTGCTCTTTATCCCTGTGCCAGCGCGTCTGCTGAGATCGGCTCGATGGTATAGGAATCATACTCTAATTCATTCTCATACCAGCCATCGTACAGAAGACCTGCGTTGACTACAAATTCCTGTCCGTCACAGATATCGCCGATAGACGCCGTCTGTGTTCCGACCAGCTGATCTCCGCTGTAATAGGATACCAGAAAGCTTGCCATACTCAGATCCTGACCGGTCTGATTTTTACATTTTGCAATGATCTGGTCTGTTGCGATCTTTGCCTGCTTTTCAACAATCAGTCCTGACGGATCTACTGCTGCTGTGCTGTCTTTTTTCATTCCGGTAAACAGTACTTCCAGATGATCATAGTCTCCAGGTGCCAGTGCCGGAGCGATCCGCATGATCTGCTCACCGCCTGCCATCACTTCACTGAAGCTCACACCCTGATAATAGTCCATGATCTCATCATCCGCATTGTAAAACAGGATATCTGCACTCACATAAGAATAACTCTGGTCAGACACATTTTTCAGAGTAAAGGTCTGATCTCCCAGATCCGTCTGTGCAATGTCATAAGTAAAAGCATCTGCCGCGATCGGTTTGTACATATAGATGCCATCCCCTTCGCCAGTCTCTTCCTCCGTAACATATGCATCAGGACTTTCCTGCGCTTCTGCCGTATCAACATCTGCTTTCTTATTGCTGCATGCAGTCATGGTCAGTGCTGCTGCGGCCAGCATTGCCAGCAACATATATTTTCTTTGTTTCATGTTCAGATCCTCCTCATGATAACTCTCAGAGCCGTATTTGCACGACTCTGAATATCATCATTATACACAAGAACCTTTTCCACGAAACCACATTTTCCCATTCTTAAGAAAAATTAAGGTGTCAGGCTTTGACTGTCAGAACTTCTGTATCCTTCGTAGCCGCACCTGTTCGTACTTCACCGATCTCTTCGCAGTCATCTGTGTTGGTCACCACAACTGCCGTTGTCACCGGATAACCTTCACTTTTGATAAGATCCATATCAAACTCTGCCAGCAGATCACCTGCTTTCACCTGATCGCCGGTCTTTACCTTCACATCAAATCCTTTACCGTTTAATTTAACCGTATCCATTCCGATGTGGATCAGCAGTTCCACCCCATGTTTGCTCATAAGGCCAATGGCATGTTTGGTATCAAAGACGGTTGTCACTTCGCCATCCACCGGTGCGTAAGCCTTTCCTTCCGACGGTTCCACACCAAAGCCTTTGCCCAGCATTTCTGAAGAAAATACTGCGTCCGGCACTTCTGACAGTGGAATAACCGTTCCGTTCATCGGGCTTTTGATCTCCTCTCCGGAGCTCACCTGGGAGCTCACCTGGTCAGCCGCAGATGTCTGTAAAAATGCTTCCAGATTGGTTTTCAGTACCGCTACCTGCGGACCATAGATAACCTGGATTCCTTTTCCTTTCAGGATCACACCTCTGGAACCACTCTGTTTGAGCAATGCTTCCTGTACTTTCTCAGGATCTTTGATGGTACAACGAAGTCTGGTGGCACAGCAGTCCACATCTTCAATATTGGCTTTTCCGCCCAGACCTGCAGTGATCAGTGCAGAGACTTCTGCTCCCTTCACACCGGATTCCTTTGCAGCATTGTAATCTGCTTTGGTATACAGTCTGGTCTCTGTATCCTCATCCTCCCGGCCCGGAGTCTTCAGATCAAATTTAAGGATCAGGAATTTGAAGATACCGTAATACAACAGGAAATAAATGATTCCCACCGGAATGATCCGAAGCCAGCTGGTCTTTGCATTTCCCTGAAGGATACCAAACAGGAACAGATCCAGAAGTCCGCCGGAAAATGTCAGTCCGACAGCAATGTTCAGAATATGAGCGATCATATACGCTGCACCTGCCAGGATCACCTGTACTGCAAACAGCATAGGTGCTACAAACAGGAAAGAAAACTCCAGCGGCTCTGTAATACCAGTTGCCATACATGCCAGTGCTGCGGAGAGCAGAAGTCCACCGGCCTGTTTTTTCTTCTCCGGCTTTGCAGTCTGGTACATAGCCAGTGCCGCACCCGGCAGACCGAAGATCATAAAGATAAACTCACCGGAGAAATACCGGCATGCATCTGCGCTGAAATGAACGGTAGACGGATCTGCCAGCTGGGCAAAGAAAATGTTCTGTCCGCCTTCAATCATTTTTCCTGCCACTTCCATGGAACCGCCCACTCCCGTCTGCCAGAACGGAAGATAAAATACATGATGCAGTCCAAATGGAATCAGTGCACGTTTGATGATTCCGAAGATCAAGGTACCCAGATAACCGGTTCCTGTTACCAATCCGCCAAGCGCATAGATTCCGTTCTGAACCATCGGCCACACAAAGAACATACCGATGCCCACCAGTACATATACAACCGTGCTGATGATCGGAACAAAACGGCTGCCGCTGAAAAATGCCAGCGCACTCGGCAGTTCAATCGTATAAAACCGATTGTGAAGTGCCGCTACACCAAGTCCTACAATAATACCTCCAAAGACACCCATCTGCAGTGTCTGGATACCTACAGAGCTGGTGATAGTTCCCTGAAGAACAAAATCTGCGATACTTCCATCATCCAGGATCTGTCCGCTGTTGACCAGCATAGCATTGACTGCCGCATTCATGGTGAAATAAGCGATCACAGCAGAAAGAGCTGCAACCTCTTTTTCTTTTTTCGCCATACCAATGGCACAGCCTACTGCAAAGATGATCGGCAGGTTGTCAAACAATGCACTTCCAGCTTTGCTAAGTACAGTCAGGAACATATTTAATATCGTTCCCTCTCCCAGGATTGCCTGCAATCCATACGTATCGATCATAGTTGCATTTGTAAAAGAACTTCCGATTCCGAGCAGCAGACCTGCTACCGGAAGCACAGCGATGGGCAGCATAAAGGAACGGCCTACCCTCTGTAAAACTCCAAAAATCTGATCTTTCATTTTTTCCTCCTGTTAATCAACGTGCATGGTCACACGTTTAATATGCACGGTCAGGTAGACTACCTCTTCTTCACTGATCGCCACCTTGTAGCATTCGCCCAGATGCTGTCGGATCATCTGCGCACATGCGTAGCTCTTCTTGTATTGATCCCGGATCATATTCCGAAACAGAAAATCGTCATCATCCGGCATTTGCTTTGCCTGCAGCACCCGGGCTGCAAAGAATTTCAGATGCGTGATAAAACGTTCATAGTGAATCGATTCCTTGTCGATCTTAATAGAGAACTCCGATTCCACGATCGCGATAATATCATCGATCAGTCTGGGAATATCAAAGGTCACATCCATCTTCGTGTCATATTCCGCCGTGATAAAATGAAGAGCGATAAATGCCGCTTCATCCACGGGAAGCTCAATCCCCAGCATTTTTCTTAAAATGCTTAAGCTCTGCACACCCACCTTGAATTCAGACGGATAATACTGCTTGATCTCCCAGAGCAGCGGATTGGTGAACTGGATCTGATTCTTATATCTGTCAATCGCACCATCAATATGGTCGATCAGTGACAGATAGATGGTCTCCTTTAACCTTTCACCCAGCATGCTTTTGGCATACTCAATGATCTGATCTGCCGCCTTGATATGTTCCAGTGGGATGTCCTGGATAATATCCACCAGCTTCTGGTTTTCCCCGGCAGAATTGAGCCGGAAGACCTTTTCCACCTTTTCATCCTCAATGGGCATACCTGGCTTTCTCCCAAAACCAAGGCCGCGACCCATGACTATGATCTCTCTGTTCTGTTCATCCAGAGAAGTCACGATGTTATTATTCACGATCTTTATGATTTTCATTAAAATTTCCCCCGTGTCAGGCATACAGGCATTTTTCATAGTGGCCATCTACAAAACTATGAGAAACACGCTTCGCGAGTTTCTCAAGTTATCGCGGCAGTCTCCAAGGTCTCGTGCAAGCACGGACTTTGGCTCGTTGCTCGCGTAAATTAAAAAAACCAACCGGAAAGAACGCTTCCGCTCTCTCTCAGTTGGTTTTGCCTGCTTTGCCAGTAACAATCCAAAAATATTTTCTTTTTGAAACCTCCAAAAGCATAACAAATATGTTTTTGTACGTCAATTGATATATTTCACAAAAAAGCAGTCCTCATTTTATGCAATATACCATATAGTTTCTCACTGTTTCTGCTTCATGCCTTGACCCTTTCCCTGGAATAGTTTATAATTTTTTAATACTTAACCAATAGTCAGATTGTGGAGCGCAATCTGGCTGATTTATTGTAATGCAAAAGGAGGTGACACCCAACATGAACAAGGAAGAAACACAGATGATGGCATTTCAGCTGATCGGATTCGCCGGAGATGCCTTTTCTCATTTTTTCCAGGCGATTGACGCAGCAAAAAAAGCTGATTATGAAGAAGCCGAACGGTTGATCCAGGAAGGTAAAAAATCCATGAAGGAAGCCCATGATGCACAGACGGATCTCTTATCCGCAGAAGCAGACGGAAAAGATCTGGCTTACAGCATTCTCATGGTCCATGCGCAGGATCATCTGACCATGGCACTGATGTATGAAAGACTGGCTTCTGAGTTTATCTCTGTTTATAAAGAAATGAATGAACTGAAGGGAAAGCTTATCAATGAATAAAGAGTTTTTATGGGGCAGTGCTACTGCCGCTTATCAGTGCGAGGGCGGCTGGAAGGAAGGCGGCAAAGGCCTTTCTAACTGGGATGTATTCTGCCACAGTGAGAAGAACAGTGTCAATCCGGTGACTGGAGATGTGGCATGCGATTTTTATCATCACTATGAAGAGGATATCCGTATGCTGGCTGAGGGCGGGCAGAATGCTTACCGTTTTTCTATCGCATGGACCCGGATCCTGCCAGATGGTACTGGTCGTAAGAGTCAGGAAGGCATTGACTTTTATCACCGTGTCATCGACACCTGCCGAAAATATCATGTAGAACCGCTGGTAACCCTCTATCACTATGATCTGCCGGAATCCATCTACGAAGCCGGCGGATGGGAAAACCGCAATATCGTAGAACAGTTCGTGGAGTATGCCCGGATCTGCTTTGAGGAATATGGACAGAAAGTGAATTACTGGGTCACCATCAATGAGCCGAACTATGAGACTCTCTGCTGCTATGGTTTCGGAAATTATCCGCCAAATGTCAAGGATCTTGGCAGACGCTGGAGAGCTATGCACCATATGCTGCTGGCAAGTGCCCGTGCCGTGGCAGTTTTCCGGGAATTAAAGCTCCCGGGAATGGTTGGTCTGGTCAGCGACAGTTATCCGATCGCAGTTCTGACTGACAATGAGGCACACAGAAAAGCAGCCCACATGGCTGATCTGTTCTTTAACCTCTGCGTCAATGACGTATGCGTCAAAGGTGCTTATCCTCAGGATTTTGTGGATCAGCTGAAAAAGGATGGCTATGATCTCTCTTATATGAAAGAAGAAGATCCTTCCATATTTGCAGATGGATGTGTTGACTACCTTGGTATCAATGCCTACAACCGTTATATTGCGGAACCGGCAGACGGCTCGGAGACCAATCTGGGTGTCAATAACACCGGTGATGGCAAGAAGACCAAATTCCAGATTGGAAACTGGTTCAGCCTCGGAGAAGACAGCGAGATGGAGAAGACCCCCTGGGGCATGGAGATCAATCCACGTTCCATCTATGATCTTCTGATGGATCTGAAGCGTCTTTATCCACAGATCCCTGTGATCATCACAGAAAATGGAGTGGGAAACTACGATGAAGTGGTAGATGGTCAGATCCACGACCAGTACCGTATTGCATATCTGGAAGGCTATGTAGACTGGATCGAGCGTGCTATGGAAGACGGATGTACCGTCCTCGGTTATTTTGTGTGGTCCACCATGGATGTCTACAGCTGGATCAACGGATACAAGAAGCGATACGGACTCGTATACATTGACTATGATAGCGATGACCTTGTAAGGATCCCCAAGGACAGCTATTATTGGTATAAAAACAAAATACAGAATAGGAGAAAAAGCTTCAATGGAAAAATTCACAGCATTTATTGAAAAACACATTGCTCCAATGGCGAATAAGCTGGGTAGAAATAAATATGTTGTTGCACTGCAGAATTCCTTCTTTGCAATGATCCCGTTTATCACCGTTGGTGCACTGGCACTGGTACTGATCAGTCCGCCTGCAGATTATACAACCATGGATCCTGGTGTTGCACGTTCCCTCATGCAGGGATGGCAGGCATTTGCTGATTTTACCGGCCCTACCTTTAACTTTATCAACATGGTAACCATGAACCTGCTTGCATTCTGGATCGCTCTTGGAATGGGTCTGAATCTGGCAAAACATCACAAGATGACTCCGGCTATGCCGATCCTGGTTACTACCATGTCCTTCCTGATCTGGGCTACTATGAACCCGGACGGAAGCCTGACCTTTGATTACCTCGGAGGAACTGGTCTGTTCGTTGCACTGGTTGCATCGATCCTGTCCTTCGAGCTGTACAGAACCCTGACTGAGAAAAAAGTAGGTCACATTGACCTGTCTGGTGCCGGAGTTCCTCCTGCACTGGCAGATTCCCTTGGAAACCTGCTCCCGGTTGTGATCATCTTCCTGATCTTCGGCGTATCCGGACAGATCATCATGAGCATCACCGGTGCTCCGCTGCCGGAACTGATAACCATCCTCATGTCCCCGCTGCTCGGACTGGTAGACAGTATTGGAGGAATCATCTTCCTGGCTGTTCTTGTCATGATCCTGTGGTGGTTCGGTATCCATGATTCTGTTATCACCGGACCGCTGGATGTATTCCTGATGAGCAACTACAGCGCAAACATGGCTGCATTCGCTGCCGGAACTGCTGCTGTATCTCTGCCGTACATTGTAAATGAGCCGTTCTGGTGGACTTTCATGACCATCGGTGGAAGTGGTGCTACACTTGGTCTTGCTGTTCTGGCAGCAACCAGTAAATCCAAACAGATCAGAACCGTCGGAAGACTGGGACTGATCCCGGCGATCTTCAACATCAATGAGCCGTTGATCTTCGGTCTGCCGATCATGTACAACCCGACTCTGTTGATCCCGTTCGTAGTCGCTATGCCGCTCAACGGTGTCATCACTTACATCTGTATGGCTACCGGTATCGTATCCAAATCCTTCGCTTACGGCGGATGGAACATGCCGGCTCCGATCGCTGCATTTATTGCAACTCTGGATGTGAAAGCATTCATCCTTGCCATTGCGCTGATCATTATCGATGCACTTGTTTATCTGCCATTCTTCAAAGTATATGAGAAGCAGAAGCTTGCAGAAGAGACAGCTGTACCTACGGAGGAATAAAGCATGAATATCGTTATGTTATGTAACCTGGGAATGAGCACCGGTATGATGGTGAAGAAACTGGAACAGGAAGCAGCTAAGAGAAATCTGGAGGCTACTGTTTGCGCATATCCTATGGTAGAACTGGATGAGCATCTGGACGGAACCGATGCGATCCTTCTTGGACCGCAGATCCGTTTTGCACTGGATGACATCAAAAAACAGGCTGGTTCTATCCCAGTCATGGCAATCGCTCCGCAGGATTTTGGCACCATGAACGCTGCTAAAGTTCTGGACGAACTGCTGAAGCTGATGTAATTTTCTTAAAAAAATGCCGGAAACGCATCGAAAAAGATGGTTTCCGGCATTTTTACCTAATTTTTAGCCTTTCATTTTGGCCTGTAACTTTGACCATACATGATCTGCACGCATCATACCGAAATCCTGTACTTCAATAACCATGACAGGAATAGTATCTTTTACCATCTTTTTAATATCTTTTTCGGCAAATCGTACTTGCGGTCCAAGCAAAATAGCGTCCGTTCCATCCAGGTTCTTTTCAATGTCTGAAATCGGAATTGCTTCAATAGATGCTTCTACCCCAACTTTTTGAGCCTCTTCCTCAAGTTTTAACTGCATAATTCCGGTGCTCATACCCGCATTACATACTAATAAAATTCTCATTCGTTTTCTCCTTCTTCTGCTTGTTCTTCTTCAAGCTTCTGACGTTCCCAAACCTTCAGGAAAGGATAATAAATAAGTCCATCTACAACTAACAGCACAAGCGCAAGTACAACTGCTCTCCAGTCCATGGTCGCCAAAAATTGTGCAATCGGAGTCGGAATATTCCAGCCAGGATATACAAAAGTACGATTTACCAGGCCAAAATCCATACACAGATAAGCAGCTACACCATTGATGGTCTGGGCACAAATAAATGGTATCAGAAACAGCGGGTTTAATACAATAGGAAGGCCAAAAATAATTGGCTCATTAATATTGAACAGTGCCGGAATAACAGCAAGCTTACCAACTGTTTTCATCTGCTTTGATTTACTCTTAAGCAGGAGAAATGCAACCACCAAAGTTGCTCCAGATCCACCAATAACCATGAAATTCCACCATAAAGACTCAGTCCATACAGTTGGAAGTGCAGTAGCTGCAGTACCTGCAGCATAAGCCGCTGAATTAGTAGCCAGATTTGCATACATCAACGGTTCCAGCATAGATGTAACTGCCGTATTATGAATGCCAAACCACCACACGATCTGTGACAAAATTGAACTGATAGCCAAGCCAAAGACATTATCAATAGCCAGTACAAAAGGATGGAACAGTGCTAAAATAGCCGCCGGGAAAGTGATTTTAAATCCACACTGGAAAATAATACTTACCACCGAACAAATAGCTGTAGTAAAAATAACTGGAAAAATAGACTCAAACGAGCGCTTTAATGCAGGTGGAACCATTTCCGGCATTTGAATTGTTCCGATTTTTTTAACAACAAAGAAACGATAAATTTCTGTAACAAGAATACCAATCACGATAGCTGCAAAAAGACCTTCTCCACCCCACCAGTCATTGCTTAAACCACCATCTCCAGTTTTGGTAGTACACAGCACAAAGAACTGAAGCAATGCAACAATCGGTGTGATTGCTGTATCCATTTTATAACGGACTGCCAGATGATAAGAAATAGCCAGCGTGACCCAAAGGCTTAAACTATATAGTGTCATCGATCTCAAAACCAGGAGTGGTGCTCCAAAATTATCAATAAGAGTCTGCCAACCATAGAAGAAACTATAACCAAAAGCAGACGGATCCATAGTCGTATAATCAACCCATGGCATTGGCAGTTTACTGTATAAAACAAACCATGAGGAGATTGAGCGCGATCTGACCGATGAGGAGTTTA
>OGIE01000759.1_pt1 | contig 47796 bp, 39 predicted proteins | sample 1571581 | NCBI WGS metagenome assembly OGIE01 (sample SAMEA2582021, study PRJEB24529) | metagenome | biome: Human gut stool | place: China | collected 2011 | reverse complement strand
GTTTCAAGACCTCAGGAACCGCAGGAAGAAAGGGAGGAACCTGTGACTCCACTGGAAACAAAGGAGATTAAGACAGGCGATGAGACGGAATGGCAGCAGACTTTCGTATTACTGGAAGCTTCTGGAAGCATATTGGCGGTATTGTTGTTTTTAGGAAAAGTTTCATTGAGGAGAAAACGGGATGAGAAAAGAACTTCTAGACGAATTGATGATAATATCGGAGGAAGAAAAGAAGTATAAATCAGGACAAAGTACGGTGGAACAAAGTCTGTATGCGAAAGATAACCTGACAGAGATTGACAGAAAAAGATTACTGCAGCGAGGAAAGCTGATTACGGTACGTCCACACAGCCGGTTTGTGGATTTCCCGGAGCATAGGCACAATTATGTGGAAATGATGTATGTGGTACAGGGCAGTATTACACATTATATAGAAGGAAAAGAACTGGTATTGCGTAAAGGAGATGTGCTGATGCTGTATCAGCATGTGTCACATGCAATAAAAAGGGCTGAGTATGAAGATATTGGAATTAATTTTATTGCATTACCGGAATTTTTTGAAGTTCCACTTACGATGCTGCATGAGAAAAATGTACTGGCGGAATTTATTGTCGGTGCGTTCCGGCAGAAAGATCCCGTTTCACATTACCTGCTGTTCCAGCTGCAGGAAGATCCGCAGGTGGAAAATCTTATGGAAAATATGATCGTCTCCATGCTGCACGAACATGCAAATGAGGATGCGATCAATCAGTATTCCATGGGACTTGTATTTTTGTATCTGTTAAATCATCTTGAAAATTTAAGTCATAATTCTTCGATGGATTATAAAGAAACAGTGGTACAGGCGGTGCTCCGGTACATTAACAGTGACTGCAAAAATGCGAATCTGACAAAGATCGCTGCGGATACGCATCAGTCCATGACTGTATTGAGCAAACTGATTAAACAAAAGACCGGATATACTTTTCAGGAATTGTTACAGCATAAGCGCTTTGAGACAGCCGCACATCTCCTTGCCGAGACAGACCTTTCCGTCGAGGAGATCGCGTTAGATGTCGGCTATGAGAATCAGAGCTATTTTTTCCGGCAGTTTAAGGAACGGTATGGGATGACACCGCGGAAATACCGGATTGTTCATCGCACGACACGTTCGTGAATGTGGATGAATTATGAAATGATATCACAAAAGTATCGGATCGTTCATTAGTATACTTTGTAAAATGGAAAATAAGGACAGTTTTTTGGTCGAATAAGAGCCTAAAAAACTGTCCTTATTTTTGTTATCCTAATCTCAGAAAAAAGAGAACGAAAGGAGCAGGGATGGGAAAAAACTATTATCTGGCTGTGGATATCGGGGCATCGAGCGGACGGCATATGCTCTCCCATATGGAGAATGGGAAAATGATCTTAGAAGAGATCTACCGTTTCCCCAATGGGATGGTGGAAAAAAATGGTCATAAAGTGTGGGATGTGGACAAGTTATTTGAGGAAATCCTGACCGGAATGAAAAAATGTGCGCTGGCAGGAAAAATCCCATACAGCATGGGCATTGACACCTGGGCAGTCGATTTTGTCCTGCTGGATGAAAATGACAGGCGCATCGGGGATGCAGTGGCATACCGGGACAGACGGACGGAAGGAATGGACAGGAGGGTATATGGCATCATTTCAGAGGAGGATCTATATCTGAGAACCGGAATACAGAAACAGATATTCAATACGATCTATCAGCTGATGGCAGTCAAAGAGCAGCAGCCGGGGCAGCTTGAGCGGGCGAAAAGCATGTTGATGATACCGGACTATTTTCATTTTCTGCTGACAGGTCAAAAAGTGCAGGAGTATACCAATGCGACGACCACACAGCTCGCGGAACCGGTCAAAAAAGACTGGGACATGGAACTGATCGGGAAACTCGGTTATCCGAAAGAAATTTTCCAGAAAATCCAAAAACCGGGATATGAGGTCGGCGGGTTATCCGATGAGATAAAAAAAGAAGTAGGATTTGACTGTAAAGTGGTTCTTCCTCCAACGCATGATACTGCATCCGCAGTGGCAGCAGTTCCGACGCAGGAAGAGCATGCAATCTATATCAGTTCCGGCACATGGTCATTGATGGGAACGGAGTTGAAAGAAGCGGACTGCAGTAAAAGCAGTATGCTCCATAACATGACAAATGAGGGCGGTTACGATTACAGATTCCGCTACCTGAAAAATATTATGGGGCTGTGGATGATCCAGTCCGTGAAAAAAGAGAGTGCACCGGATCTGGGATTTGGGGAGATCTGTGCACTTGCGTCAAAAGAGGCAATCACATCTTATGTGGATGTCAATGATGCAAGATTCCTCGCGCCGGAGAATATGACAGAGGAAGTAAAAAAAGCCTGCGAGGAATCCGGGCAGCAGATTCCACAGACGATCGGAGAACTGGCGGCAGTGATCTATCACAGCCTTGCAGAGTGTTATGCAAAAACGGTGGAGGAGATCGAGGCACTGACAGGTATTACCTATCCGAAGATACAGATCGTCGGTGGAGGGGCAAACGCACAGTACTTAAATGAACTCACGGCAAAGTATACAGGAAAAGATGTCTGTGCAGGTCCGACCGAGGCAACGGCAGTCGGAAACCTTGCAGCGCAAATGATCGCAGCGGGAGAGTTACGGGACTTAAAGGCGGCGAGGGCATGTATCGCGGAGTCGTTTGAAATGAATATGTTTAGAAGTGATAAATAGCAGCATAGAGAAATTTTTTATACGCAGATGAAAACGTAAGTTTTATTGGAAAACGGACAGGAAAGGAGATTTATATGACAGGTTACGAAGCAGCAAAAGAAAAATACGCAGCACTGGGGGTCGATACAGAACTTGCGATTGAGACACTGAAAAAGGTTCCGGTATCACTGCACTGCTGGCAGCTTGATGATGTGATCGGGTTTGATAATGACGGAGGACTGACCGGAGGAATCCAGACAACCGGAAATTATATGGGACGTGCGAAGACACCGGAACAGCTCATGGTAGATATGGAAGAGGCAATGAAACTGATGCCTGGAACGGCAAAGCTGAATATCCATGCATCTTATGCGATTTTTGGAACGGGAGAATTTGCAGACCGCGATGCCTTAGAGCCAAAGCATTTTGCAAAATGGGTAGAATTTGCAAAGAAACACAACATGGGAATTGACTTCAATCCTACATTTTTCTCCCATGAAAAAGTAAAGGACGGATTGACCTTATCAAGCCCGGACGAGGAGACGAGAAAGTTCTGGATCAACCACGGAAAAGCATGTATCCGTATTTCGGAATATTTTGCGAAAGAGACCGGAATGCCGTGTGTGATGAACATCTGGACCGGTGATGGATTTAAGGATGTTCCGGCAGACCGTATGGGACCGCGTCTCCGCTATAAGGATTCGATCGAGCAGATCCTCTCAGAGCCGTATGATAAAAATCTTGTAAAACCGTGTGTGGAATCAAAAGTGTTTGGAATAGGTGTGGAGTCTTATACGGTAGGTTCTGCAGAGTTTACGCTGAGCTTTGCGGCACTGCACGATGGATGTATGCCGCTTATGGACAACGGACATTATCATCCGTTAGAGTATGTGTCCGATAAGATCCCGGCAATGCTCTGTTTTTACCCAGAATTTGCACTTCACATTACAAGGGGTGTGCGCTGGGATTCCGACCATGTGCTGATTTTGGATGATGAGACAAAAGAGATGGCAAAAGAGATCGTAAGAGATCACGCATTAGACCGTGTTTACATGGCATTAGATTACTTTGATGCAAGCATTAACCGTGTGTCAGCACTTGCAACCGGTTTCCGCAGCTGGCAGAAAGCACTTCTGATGGCTCTGTGCACACCGAATGAGATGTTAAAGGAACTTCAGGATACCAATCAGATGGGGAAACTCATGGTGATGAATGAGGCTGTGAAAATGCTCCCGATCGGAGAAGTCTGGGAAGAATACTGCCGTAGGGAAGGCGTGTGTGATGATCTTCATTTCTATGATGAGATTGAAAAATATGAGCGCGAAGTGTTAGTAAAGAGAGCATAGCTGAAAAAATAGCATATAGCAAATTAGACGGGGATTTGTGAATACCTGAAAATTACAGAGAAGAGGGAAACGAACATGAAATTTATAGATGCAGAATTTGTAAAAGGATTTATCCGTATGGCGAACGACGGATGGGAGCAGGGATGGCATGAGAGAAATGGCGGAAATCTGTCCTATCGTGTTAAACCGGAGGAAGTAGAATCCGTAAAAGAAAACTTTGAGGCAAAGAAGTGGCAGCCGATCGGGACATCCGTTCCAAATCTGGCGGGAGAATATTTTCTTGTGACCGGAAGCGGAAAATATTTCCGCAACGTCATCATTAAACCGGAAGATTCCATCTGTATGATCGAACTGGATGAAAAAGGCGAAAATTACCGCATCGTATGGGGACTGGTAAACGGAGGCAGACCGACATCAGAACTGCCAAGCCATCTGATGAATCTGGAAGTGAAGAAGATACAGAACCCGAAGTACCGTGTCGTATACCATGCGCACACCACGAACATCATTGCGCTGACGTTTGTTCTGCCGCTGGAAGATAAAGTGTTTACGAGAGAACTCTGGGAGATGGCAACCGAATGTCCGGTCGTATTCCCGGCAGGCATTGGCGTAGTTCCGTGGATGGTACCGGGCGGCAGGGAGATCGCAGTTGCAACCAGTGAACTGATGAAAAAATATGATCTTGCGGTCTGGGCACATCATGGTATGTTTGCGGCCGGGGAAGATTTTGACCTGACGTTTGGTCTGATGCACACCGCAGAAAAATCCGCGGAGATTCTGGTAAAAATGCTTTCCATGAGACCGGATAAGCTGCAGACCATCACACCGGATAATTTCCGTCATCTTGCGAAAGACTTTCATGTTACACTGCCAGAAGAATTTTTATATGAAAAATAAAAGCTAGTACGAGCGATATGCGGATGGTGTCATCCCATATCGCTTTTTAAATACTTTCACGAAGTAATTGCTGTCAGGATATCCTACATACATTGCAATTTCCGCAACAGAAAGCATGGAGGTCTTTAAGAGTTCGGCAGCTTTTTTTGTGCGTAAATCTGCTATATATGCGGTCAGGGTGATACCCATTTCTTTTTTAAACAGACGGGACAGGTGTTCTTCGCTTACATGATTTGTATCCGATAATTCGTGCAGGGAAATGTCCTGTGAATAGTTGATGGAGATGTAGTTTAGTACATTTCGGATAACGGGAGAGTATTGTGACATATGCTTTGTATCATGAACAGCCTGGGTCAGTCTGATCAGCATATCTTTTTGAATCTTATCTAGTTCAGATCCGGTTCTTGCGGAGGCAAATTTCTGGATACTTTCTTGTGCTATTTCATCTATTTTTACCACAGGGCAGCCACCGGCCTCAGCGGCTTTTCTGGCAAGAGTTCTAAGGATGGCAAAACCATTCCAGTCGGTAGAATATAGAGAACGCTGTGATTGGGAGGTGTTGGCATAGTAATTGCTTGCTATACTCTCAAAAGCCATACGGACACCGTCTATATCCCCATCTGATATTTTTCTGAGAAAATAATTCTCCGTTTCATATCTGTCTATGATTTGATAATAGGTATTATTGGATTCTAAAATCAGCTTATCTGTCTTGAGCTCCTCATGGAATCCGGTCAGCTTTCTGTAAGAAAATTCAGGTGTATTTGGGATAAAGGTACGCATAGCAGCAAGTACGGTACCGTGGATCATGGAATAGCTGAGCTGTGGAAACTGATCATAGTATAGCTTCAGTGGCAGTAGAATGCTTGCAGGTAGTTTGTGGGATGCTAATAATTCCTGCATTTCCAGTGATGAAAAAGTATTTTTTACATAGGGACCCAGCAGGTAACAGGTATTATCAAAACAAAATAGAATCAGATTTGTATTCAGATAGTCTGTAATCTCATAAAATACTTCTTTTTTTGCATTTTCCAGCAGATAATGCAGATATTCTGCGGTGTACATCGGCTGAAGCGTTTTTTCAAAGCAATTTTGCTGTTCAAATGAATCAAGAGAGGCATTATCATTTGCAATACTGCAGATTCTGATGCCCAGTATATTTGCTACAAATCCCATGAAAATTTTCTCATTCATTAGATATCCCCCGTCATGTATATGTTATCAGATACCGCTGCGGGCGGCAGACTGTGATTTTTATACAAATATCAAAATAATACTATTTATATCAAATTTACTCTAACTATATCATGGATCATATGTTAATGTAAATACAGATCAAAACATATTTAACAAAAAGATACCAGGGAGGTTTTTTTATGAGGAAGGAAAAGAAATTAACGCAAAGTGAAATTGACGGTGTGCAATACCGTCGTGCAAAATTATGGCAGATTATTTTGTACTCATGTAATGCAATGGTTGGAATGACGGTTTATTCTTTAATTGGTATGGCAAGCTATAGTGCAAGTGTTGGATATGGAATTTCAACAGCTGTCATAGGAATTATTCTGACATGTACACGTATTTTTGATGGTGTGACAGACCCTGTTTTAGCAATTATATATGACAAGGTGGACACGAAATTTGGAAGATTAAGGGTACTGCTTTTGGGAGGATTTGTTATTGAAGCAATTGCACTTCTTGCCATGTTTGATGTGTTCTCATCAAAGGGCCATGGAATCGTTGTGTTTACGTTGTTATATGTAATTTACGTTATTGGTTATACAATTACAAATATGACAGCGCAGACATTACCGGCAATTATGACAAATGATCCGAAACAGCGTCCTACAATCGGAGTATGGCAGACAGCATTTAACTATCTTGTTCCTATGATAATGACGGTTATACTTAACATGGTATTACTTCCGAAATTTGGAGGGACATATAATCAGGAGTTCTTGTCAGCTGCAGTGAGAGTAAGCATGATTGTGGCAGCAGCAGGCATTGTGCTTGTATGCATAGGAATTTCAGAATATGACAAGCCGGAATATTATCTGGGAATTAAGAAACAGGAGCCACTTAAAGTAAAGGATATGCTTGATGTATTAAAGGAAAATAAACCATTACAGGCATACATTGTCGCTCAGGCATCTGATAAAATTGCACAGCAGACAGCATCACAGGCAGTGATTACAACAATGCTTTTTGGTATTATTATTGGAAATATGAGTCTTGCCACAATGCTTTCTGTGATAAGCATGCTTCCTTCAATCGTATTTGCCGGCTTTGGAGCCAGATATGCAGGAAAATATGGCAGCAAAAATGCGATTGTGACATGGACAAAGATATGTATGGCAGTTGCAGTAATATCACTTGTATTCTTTATCGTAATTGATCCGGGCACAATCTCAACATTTGGATTTACAATGATAGCTTATGTCATACTCACTCTTGTGCTGAACGGAGCGAAAATGTGTGTTACCACAGCGGATGTATCATTTATGGCAGATATCATTGACTATGAGCTTGACAGAAGTGGAAGATATGTACCAGCCGTTGTTACAGGTACTTACAGTTTCATTGATAAACTGATCTCTTCCTTAGCAGCACTCATTGCAACCGGTGCCGTGGCGATTATCGGATATACAAATACTATGCCACAGCCGAACGAGCCGCTTACAACCCCTATTTTTGTGGTGACAATGATAATATACTTTGGGATGCCAATTCTTGGATGGATTGTGACACTTATAGCTATGAAAAACTGTAAACTTACAAAAGAGGAAATGGTTCAGGTACAAAAGAGGATAGAGGCAAAGAAGAATGAGATGAAAGAAAAAGTAATAAAGGAGTATGTGTAAGTATGAGAAAAATAAATTTATTTAATGATAATTATATATTTGAAAAGGAGGGAGTCACCGAAAAAGTGACTCTTCCGCATACCTGGAATGCAGCAGATGGACAGAGCGCATCCGATTATTACAGAGGAGAGTGCATTTACACAAAGAAATTTGCAAAACCGGAACTTAAGGATGGAGAGCAGTTATATCTTGAAATAACCGGAGCAAATTCATCATCAAAGGTAAGCCTGAATGGGAAGGAGCTTGCGTCACATGACGGAGGCTATTCTACATATCATGTAAATCTGACAGATGGACTTATGGATGAAAATGAGCTTGAAATCAAGGTGGATAATTCCCCAAATGACCACGTATATCCACAGAAAGCAGATTTTACATTTTATGGCGGCTTATACAGGGATGTGAGGCTTATCACTGTGCCAAAGAACCATTTTGACCTTGATTATTATGGTGGAAAAGGTTTTTATGTGACACCAGAAGTGAAAGAGGATGGCAGCGCAGAGGTCAGATTTGATGCATATGTATGTGGTGATGCAGATGAGATCAGTGTTTTGGTAAATGGAGATTCTGGTTCGCAGAGTGTAACACTTTATATCCCGGAAGATGACACACAGACAATTTATGATGAGGACGCACTTTGTGGAATCAGACATTATACAGGAACGCTTATCATTGATAATCCTCATCTGTGGAATGGATTAAAAGATCCATTTTTATATACAGCGGCAGCAGAACTTAAGAAAAACGGTGATATAATTGATGAAATTACCACAAAATTTGGATGCCGGAGCTATTACTTTGACCCTGAAAAAGGATTTTTCCTGAATGGAGAGAGCTATCCGCTCAGGGGAGTATCACGCCATCAGGACAGGATGGGCGTTGGAAATGCACTTACAAAAGAGATGCATGAGGAAGATATGGAGCTGATATTGTCAGTGGGAGCTAATTCAATCCGGCTTGCACATTATCAGCATGACCAGTATTTTTATGATCTGTGCGATGAAAAAGGAATTGTGGCATGGGCTGAGATACCGTATATCACAGTACATATGGATGGTGGAAGAGAAAACACGATCTCACAGATGAAAGAACTGATTGTCCAGAACTATAATCATGCGTCTATTATTTGCTGGGCTATCTCAAATGAAATATCTTTACAGGGGGTAACGGAGGATCTGTTAGAAAATCATAGAATATTAAACGATATGATTCACAGAATGGATCAGAGCCGCGTATCTGCAATGGCAAATCTGTTTATGCTTGAGACAGACAGTCCGCTTGTAAGTCTCCCGGATATCAGAGGCTATAATCTCTACTATGGATGGTATGTGGGGGAGATGGAAGACAATGATGCATTTTTTGACCAGTTCCACAAAGAACATCCGGATACAGTGATCGGACTGACAGAGTATGGTGCTGATTCGGTAATTAAATTGCAGTCACCAAAGCCGCAAAAAGGTGATTATACAGAAAGCTATATGGCAGTGTACCATGAGCATATGCTTGAGATGATTTCCCAAAGACCATACCTGTGGGGCACCTATGTATGGAATATGTTTGAATTTGCTGCTGCAGGACGAGATGAGGCGGGCGACCCTGGTAAAAATCACAAGGGACTTATCACCTTTGACAGAAAAGAGAAAAAGGATGCTTACTATATTTACAAGGCATGGTGGAGCGATGAACCGTTCGTTCATCTTTGCGGAAGAAGATATGCAGACCGTATAGAAACGGTCACAGAGATTAAGGTTTACTCTAACCAGAAAAGGATAGCCCTCTATGTGGATGGAAAACTCTTTGGGGAGCAGGAAGGTGAGCATATATTTAAATTTGAGGTTCCAATCTGTGGAGAGCATACGATAAAAGCTGTCTGTACAGATCATGAGGCATTAAGCGATGAAATGACGATCCAAAAGGTCAGTGAACCAAATCCGGCGTATTTTATGGATGCCACAAAGGTTTGTAACTGGTTTGAAGAACCACAGGAAGAGTCTGAAAAGGAAGAAGGCGGATATCTCTCGTTAAACAGCACGATGGCAGAGATTCAGGCTGTACCGGCGGGAGCGGCACTTCTTGCGCAGATGATGAAGCAGATGCAGGGTTCAGTGGCTGGAGGTATGGGTAAGAATGTAAAGATACCAGAGACAATGATGGCTCTGATTGCAAGACAGCCGTTAAAGAAACTTCTGGCACAGGGAGGAATCGATGCAGATGGAGAGCAGGCGAAGATGCTTGCAGCAGCACTTGGAAAGATTCCAAAGAAATAAGGTTCTTTAAATGGAAAATTATGGTAGTTAATTGAGAGAGAGCAGTGAAGTGAGGTCAGATGAAATGAGCAGATTTCCAGACAAATTTATGATTGGTGCGTCAACTGCGGCGCACCAGGTAGAGGGCAGCAATACAAACAGTGATTACTGGGCAATGGAGCACTTAAAGCATACGAACTTTAATGAGCCATCTTTAAACGCAGTTGACCATTATAACCGTTATGAGGAGGATATCCGTCTGATGGCAGAGGCTGGGCTGAATACTTATCGGTTTTCCATAGAGTGGGCACGTATAGAGCCGGAAGAGGGAAAATTTGATGAAGCAGAAACAGAGCACTACAGAAAGGTGCTCAAATGCTGCAGGAATCATGGAATAGAACCGGTTGTTACCATGATGCATTTTACATCACCAGTATGGCTGATACAAAAAGGCGGATGGGAAAGTGAGTCAACCGTAAAGTATTTTGTAAGATACTGTGCATATCTGGCAGAAAAACTTGGAGACCTCATGCATTATGTCATCACAATCAATGAAGCAAATATGGGACTTCAGGTAGCTGCGATCGCAGAGCGTTATAAGCGTCAGATGATGGCGAAGCGCAGGGAAGGAAAAAAGAGTAAAAAAGATAAGAACATGGAAGGCACCGCTCAGGTTGGCATGAATTTTAATAAAATGCTGAAAAATATGTTCTGGCAGGGATTTGAAAACAAAAAAGTTTTTGGAACAAAAAAACCGCAGATCTTTGTCAGTGCAAGAACACCAGAAGGAGATATCCTTGTAATGCGTGCGCATCAGGCTGCAAGAGATGCGATGAAAAAGGTTCATCCAGAACTTTTGATAGGATTGTCATTGTCACTTCATGATATTCAGGCTGTTGATGGTGGAGATGCAGCTGCAAAGCATGAGTGGGAGGAGGAATTTACACATTATCTTCCCTATATAAAGGATGATGATTTTTTTGGACTTCAGAATTATACCAGAAGCCTTATTGGACCAGATGGAATATGTCCTGTGCCTGAGGGGGCAGAGATTACACAGATGGAGTATGAATTTTATCCACAGGCATTGGAACATGTGATCAGAAGAGTGCATGAGGAGTATACAAAAGCTGGGAAGAAAAATATGCCGATCATGGTCACAGAGAATGGCATAGCAACAGAGGACGATACCAGAAGGGTTGCATTTATTGATGAGGCAGCAAAGGGAGTGGAAGCATGTATTGCGGATCATATACCGGTGATAGGCTATTGCCACTGGTCGCTGCTGGACAATTTTGAGTGGCAAAAGGGCTTTTCAATGAAATTCGGACTGATAGCAGTAGACAGATCCACCATGAAGCGTATGCCGAAAAAGAGTCTCTATTTTCTGGGACAACTATAACTTGGAAAATATATGGAGTGAAAATAAATGAAGTATTATTGTAATCCGGTAAATATAAATTACAGATATCAGTTCAATGCGGATCAGAGGAAAAACGGAATTGCTGTCTGCCGCGAAGCAGCAGACCCATCCATGATAACGTTTAAAGGCAGATATTACATATTTGCATCCATGACTCTTGGTGTATGGGTTTCGGATGATCTGGTAAAATGGGAAAATCATAAACTGCCATCAGAACTTCCGTTGTATGATTATGCGCCGGATGTGCGTGTGATGGGGGAATATGTATATTTCTGTGCCTCAAAAAAAGGGGAAAAATGCGACAGGTACCGCACAAAAGATATCTTAAACGGACCATATGAGAAGATAGAGGGAACCTTTGATTTCTGGGATCCGAATCTGTTTGTGGATGATGATGGAAAGGTTTATTTTTACTGGGGCTGTTCAAATGAGACCCCTATGTGGGGAGTGGAGTTAGACCCACAGACCATGAATCCAAAGGGAGAGAAAAAAGAACTGATATATGCCGATCCTTATAAATATGGATATGAGCGGATTGGTGATGATAACGGTAAGCTGCCACGCTCAAAGGAAGAGGTGGACGCCTGTTTTGACAATTTCATGAAATCCCAGGGGACACCTGTGGAGCAGATCCCGCAAATGTATATCCCGATGATCAGGGGAATGTTCACAGATAAACCTTATATTGAGGGTGCCTGGATGGATAAACATGACGGCAGATATTATCTGCAGTATGCCTTTGCAGGTACACAGTATAATACATACGGAGATGGAGTATATGTCTCAGACAAGCCATTAGGACCATTCACACCGGCAAAAAACAATCCATATTCCTATCATCCAGGTGGATTTATGCCAGGGGCTGGTCATGGCTCGACAATGGAGGATTATAAGGGGAATCTGTGGCACACTGCAACAATGCGAATCAGCGTAAACCATGATTTTGAGAGAAGAGTTGGTATTTGGAAGGCTGCATATGATGAGGAAGGTGAACTGTGCTGTAATCAGAGGTATGGGGACTGGCCGGTTCATGTATCAGATAATAAAGAAAATGATATATGGGAAAACCCAGAGTGGATGCTGTTATCTTATGGTAAGAAAATGACAGCGTCATCCTATACAGAAGGAAAATCGCCAGAACTTGCCTGCAATGAAAATGTGCAGAACTGGTGGCAGGCTTCATCGTCCGATAGAAAAGAATGGCTGATGATGGATTTGGGAAAAGCTATGGATGTGCATGCGATTCAGATTAATTTTGCAGATGATGAAATAAATATTCCTGTTCCTGGTCAGATTAGAGGAACAACGCAGGCAAGATATATTGAGGAAGCAGATATTGCTACCCAGTACCTTTTAGAGGGTTCTGTGGATGGGGAAAATTTCTTTGTATTAGAAGATAAGACAAAAGCAGATACGGATTTAAGCCATGACTTTTTAGTATATGAGAACGGCATCGAGGTTCGCTACATAAGGTTGTCTGATATGAAAGTACCTTACGGTCAAAAGCCATGTGTCAGTGGTTTGAGAGTGTTTGGTAAAGGTAAAGGCAGCTTACCGGAACAAGTCTCATACGAAGTCGAAAGAATCTCCGGAATAGACATGGAGATTGTGATTGATTCACAGGAGAAGGATGAAGCGGATGGGACGACAGGATACAATATTCTCTGGGGACTTAAACCAGATAAGCTGTATCACAGCTATCTCACATATGACACGAAAAAGAGAATAGGAGCTCTTGTTGACGGAGAATCTTACTATGTAAGAGTGGATACATTTAATGAAAATGGAATTACGGAAGGAAAAACTTCAGTTTGTAGAAAATTTGTAAGATAAGAAAAACAGGGAGAAAATTCATGGCGATCAAAGCAGTACAACAGATTATGCTTGGAACAGTGACAGGCAGTGAAGCAAAGGCAAAAGAGACACTGCAGGCGATGGTAAATGCCGGATATAATGGAATCGAACTAAACAGCTTTATGGTTAATCCTACCCCATTTATGGTGCGGATGCTCACGATGGCTGCGGGCATGCCTACAGGAAAAGGAGGCAATCTTGACTGGGCAAAGCTGGTGAAGGAGGCAGGACTTTCTGTTGTCAGTCTGCATAAGGATTTAGGTGGTATAGAAAAAGAACTTGCCAAGACAGTGAGGGAAGCAGAAAAATACAATACCACCAATGTTGTTATTACAGGAATGTACCGCTTTGATTATCGCGATAAGACGCAGGTTACAGACCTGTGTAAAAGGCTCAATGAAGCTGGAAAAAAACTGAAAGCAGAGGGTATAAATCTCTTATATCACAATCATAATTACGAATTTCAAAAAGTGGATGGCAGACAGAATGCGTATGAATATATTATCTCAAATACAGATCCAGAATATGTAGGTTTTGAGTTTGACTCTTACTGGCCGACAGAGGCTGGTGTGTGCGCACTGGATGTTATGAAAATGCTGGGCAGCAGAATGAAGCTGTACCACATTAATGACAGAGGAACAAAGCTTACAAAGCCTGTAATGACACCGATTCTTAAGTCAGACAGCTGTGAACTTGGATATGGTAACATGAATCTTGAAGCCTTATGTGGGCAGGCGTTGTCGTCAGGAGTGGAGGCGGTCGTGCTGGAAAGTCACAAAAACTGGATAGATAAGTCGCCGATAAAATCATTTGAGGCATCTGCAAAATTTTTGAATGAACATATTGGAACTGTTTAAATATACATGAGGAAAAATTATGCGAGCAATTAATTTAAGAACAGAACATATGATAAATCCCATAGGAATTGATATAAAGGAGCCATATCTGTCATGGAATTGTGCAGATGGCAGGAGACAGACCGCATATGAGATCGTGGCTATGGATGAAAATTGTGTGGTTTGGGACAGTAGCCGGGTAAAGTCGGACAGTATGCATACGTATTGTCCGTTGGAGCTGAAAAGCAGACAGCGTATATCCTGGAAAATACGACTATGGGACGAAAGGGATGAATCTGGTGAGTGGAGTGAGGAAGCCTTTTTTGAAATGGGGTTGTTAGATAAGTCTGACTGGATGGCAAAATGGATAAATCCAGAGTCTGAATGTAATCCGGAGGCACATAAGCCAGCCAGCTATCTGAGAACACATTTTCAATGTGATGAAAAAATCCTAAATAAAAGTGTAAGATTGTATGTAACTGCCCATGGTTTATATGAAGTCTGGATTAACGGAAAAAGAGCAGGGGATTTTGTGCTTGCACCAGGCAGCTATAATTATGATAAGAGACTTGCATACCAGACCTATAATGTGTCAGGACTTTTATGTGAGGGCAGAAATGAAGTAGAAGTGATTCTTGGTGATGGCTGGTACAGAAGTGTCTCTGGAGTAGATGGAGACAGGAATATTTATGGTACAGATATTGCCCTGCTGTTTCAGCTTGAGGCAGATGGCAGGGCTGTATGTGTTTCGGATGAAACATGGGAGGCTTCACAAAATGGTGCCATACGTCAAAATGATATGCAGCAGGGGGAAATTGTGGATGCAAGACTGGCTGAGGTGTCAGAGTACCATGAGGTAAAGGTGGAGGATTTTTCTTTTGATCAGTTGATATGTTCTGATTGTGTTCCTGTATGTGAAATGGAGTATTTTAAGGGAAAGATTATAACGACGCCAAATGGAGAGACGGTTATAGATTTTGGACAGAATCTTGCAGGATATGTGGAGTTTACACTGAATGCCCATGAAGGAGATACAATTGTCCTGACACATGGAGAGACTTTAGACGAAAATGGTAATTTCACGCAGGAAAATTTTCAGGACAGAAAACGTCATAAAGAAGGTGGCACGAAACAGCAGGTTGTGTATACATGTGCAGAGGGAGAAAATCACTATAAGACAAAGTTCTCTATATGGGGATTCCGATATGCAAAGGCTGATACAGTGATTGACCTCTCAGATGCATCATTTACTGCAATTGCAGTATATTCAAAGATGGATACACTGACAATTTTTGAGTGTGGAAATGACGATATTAACAGATTGGTGCAAAACAGTATCTGGAGCCAGAAATCCAACTTTTGTGATGTTCCTACCGATTGTCCTACAAGAGAACGGGCAGCCTGGACTGGGGATATGGGAGTATTTGCCCATACAGGACTGTATCTTATGGATGCCTATCCGGTAATGCGAAAATGGCTTGCAGAGTGCAGAACATCGCAGTTTGATGATGGAAAAATTGCAAATATTTCACCGAAGAATAACAATCCGTCATTCTTCTCGGGGCTTCTTGCCGGTTCCGTAGGCTGGGGGGACGCATGTATCATTGTTCCATATGAGATGTACAGGCGGTATGGTGATGCAAGGATTTTATCCGAAAATTATGAGATGATGAAGAAATGGTATGTATTTCTCGAAGAGCGTGCAAAAAAGCGTCCAGTGAACCCTGTAAAAAGATTTAAGAGAAATCCATACCGCAGATATACGATAGAAACAGGAGTTGATTATGGTGAGTGGTGTGAGCCTGATGTGGAAAGTACTTCCGCTATGCGCACACCACAGGGAAAAGTTGCCACAGCATTTTTTGCATACTCAGGGCGGATGTTAGCAGAGATCGCAGCGATTCTCGGAAAAGAAGATGACGCTGCTTATTACAGTAAAACCGCAGAGATGGCAAAGAAGGCATGGCGTTTTATAGCAACAGAGGATGGAAAGATCTCTTCAGACAGACAGGCTGATTATGTGAGGGCACTTGCGTTTGGACTTTTAGATGGGGATGAAGCAAGGCAGGCAGCAGCCGATCTGAATGAACTGGTAAAAAAATGTGGATATCATTTAAATACCGGATTTTTATCTACCCCGAATCTGACAAGGGTACTGTGTGATTACGGATATGAGGATACTGCATATAAGCTGTTGCTGCAGGATACAAGACCGGGCTGGCTTTATGAGGTGAAAAAAGGAGCTACAACGATCTGGGAAACATGGGATGGTATTAATGAAAAGGGCGAGGTAAAGGCATCGTTAAACCATTATTCTTATGGCGCAATATGTGGATGGATCCTGGATGCCGTATGCGGAATACAGGTTTCAGATGGAAAAATCAGAATCTGTCCGCATCCCGATAAAGTCCTTGGCTATGCGAAGGCTTCCTATCAGTCGCCATATGGCAGAATTGAAAGCGGCTGGAAATATGATGGGGACAAAGTCACATATGAGTTTGAAATCCCGTCAAATACGCATGCAGAGGTGATTTTACCCGATGGAAGAAGAGAAGTGTTAGATTCAGGAAGATATTCATTGTAAATGACAAAATAACGGAATGGGAGACTTGGTATCAGATATTTCTGATGCCAAGTTTTGCTTTACAGGAGAAATATATGGTGAAGGTATTAATTATTGAAGATGACAGCAGCGCAAGACTGGTGACAAAACTGCATTTGAGAAACGAATATCAGGTAGTAGAAGCATCGGATGGAATGGAGGCAATGGAACTGTTAAAGCATCAGTCAGTAGATCTGATCATTGCAGATGTTATGATGCCAAAAATGAATGGCTATGAATTTGTGGAGCAGTTTCGGATGATGGATAAGAACACACCGGTTCTTCTTTTAACAGCAAAAAAAGAATGGCAGGACAAAAAAATGGGATTTGCTATTGGAATTGATGATTATATGACGAAACCAGTTAACTATGAGGAATTACAGTGGCGGATCAGGGCATTGCTCCGGAGGGCAAAGATAAGCAATGAAAAACAGATTATTATTGGAGATGTGGTAATCAGTGAGGATTTCAACATGGTAGTAAGAGGGGAAGAGAAGATAACATTGCCGAAAAAGGAATTTGAATTACTGTTTAAACTGCTTTCATATCCAAATAAAATTTTTACGGTATCCCAGATTTTAGACAATATCTGGGGATATGATTCAAATTCAGATGAGACAACGGTAAGAACACATATCAACCGTCTGAGAAAGAAATTTGCAGACTGGAATGAATTTGAAATTGTTACGATTCGTGGATTGGGTTATAGAGGGAAACTGAATGAGTAACGGGGCAAAAAGAAACAAGAAAATAGGAACCATTCGCTGGGCAATCGTATTAGCTTTTATTGTTACTTTTTTTTCCGTTGTATCGTACCTGCTTACGATGGCAATCAGGTTTTATTATTACGGTCATGCAGGTGATAATGTGTTTGCCTGGAGTGTGGCAATTTATCAGATTATGGGATCTTTATGTGGAATCGTGATTGCGATAATTTCAGTTATGCTGTACCACAGGATGGAAAAACTTTTAAATGGAATGGAAGATGTGGCAAACGGAAAGTTAGATGTGGAGATTCCCATAGAAAATTCTGGTGAATATAAAGTCATATATGAGAATTTTAACCAGATGGTAAGAGAATTAAAAAATGCAGATGAGCAGCAGAAACAATTTATGAAGGATTTTTCGCATGAATTTAAGACACCGATTCACTCAATAAAGGGAATGGCAGAATATCTGCAGCATAATGAAATTACAAGAGAAGAGGAAAAAGAATATCTGAATGTAATGGCGGAGGAAGCTGGGAGACTGGCACAGTTATCGCAAAATACGCTGTTGTTATCAAAACTGGATCATATGGAAGTACTTCGGAAAAAAGAAGAGTTCCGGCTTGATTCTCAAATCCGTGACTGCGCGATATTACTGATGCCATCTTTTGAAGAAAAAAATATTCAGCTTGAAGCTGAGCTGCCAGAAATGAAATTCTATGGCAATGAGGAATTAATGAAAGAGGTCTGGGTAAATTTATTGGACAATGCCAGAAAATATTCATCAGAAGGAAACCTTGTCTTTGTAGAAGGAAAGGTAACACAGGATGATCTATGGATTACTGTGAGAGATGAGGGGCAGGGGATGGATGAGCAGACAAAGCAGCATTTGTTTGAACGTTATTATCAGGGGGATGCGTCCCACGAAACCAGTGGATTTGGTATGGGATTGCCAATAGTTAAACGCATTGTGGAGCTTAGCGGGGGAACCATATGGGTGGAAAGTACATTGGGAAAGGGAACCACTGTCACTATATTTTTAAAATTAATTTGAAAAAGTTTATACTGCGTTTATCTTCCTTTGTTAAGGTATGCAAAGAACAGGAAAAGAAGGAGGAATATCAGGATGGAGGATAGCAGAATCTATTTATTGACAGGTGCGGCTGGTTTTCTTGGGAATAATATTGCCAGGCAGTTAGTTGAAAAAGGATGCCGGGTGCGAGGACTCGTGTTGAAGGGGGATAAGGCTGTCAAGCACATTCCGGAAGGAGTAGAAATCGTGTATGGTGACTTGACAGATAAGACTTCTTTGGAAAATTTTTTTGATGTGGAAAAGGAACAACTTGTTTGTATTCACTGTGCAAGTATTGTGTATTTAAAGGAAGAACCCAGTGAACTGGTATATCGGGTTAATGTTGAGGGAACCCAAAATATTATTGATTTTTGTTTGGAAAAAAACGTGGAAAAACTTGTATATGTAAGTTCGACAGGAACCGTGGCAGAGCTTCCGCACGGGGAATTTATGAGAGAACCGGAAAAATTTGACCTGGATAAAATAGTTGGATATTACGGAAAAACAAAAGCTATGGCAACACAGTTAGTATTTGATGCAGTAAAAGAAAAAGGATTAAAGGCGTGCGTAGTATATCCTACAGGTATATGTGGACCAAATGATTACGCTGGTGGACCGGTATCGACTTTTATTGAACAGTATTGTAATGGGGGAAATAAGGTAGGATTTCCGGGGTCATTCAATTCAGTAGATGTAAGAGATTTGGCTGCAGGAACAATTGCTGCGGTAGATAAGGGGAGAATTGGAGAAGGCTATATATTGGGCAATGATGTGGTTTGGATGAAAGATATGTTTGCTTATATCAGTCATGCAAGTGGTGTGAAAATGACGAAAATAATTCTTCCAATGCCATTAACAAGGATTATTGTAAAAGTAAGTGAGACAATTGGAAGACTAACAAACAAGGCCCCATTGATAACAGAATTAATGCTATACAACTTAGTACGAAATAATGCATATGATAGTAGCAAGGCAAAGAAAGAACTGGGGTATCAGACAAGACCATTTGCTGATACAATTTATGACGAAGTAGAATGGTTAAAAGAAGAACACAGGGTGTCGGCATAAATAGCATCAAAAGGAAGGATTTGAGTAAAGTGAATTTTTCAAGTGTAGAAGGAAAAGTAGCAATTGTAACAGGTGCAAGCAGAGGTATTGGGGAGTCAATTGCAGAAATTTTTGGTGAAAACGGAATGAAAGTAGTCTGTGCAGCCATTCCGGTAGATGGAGCATTGTCAGCAGGACATCAGAACTAAACTGTGAATTGTAACATTGTTTAAGACAGATATCCCTTGAAGAAAAGAGTCCGGTTTTTTATAATTGGAAAAGAGAATATAATTTTAAAACTGAACTGGGGGAATGAAAGATATGTTACCGCATATCAGTATTGGAAAACAGAATTTTGCAGCATTGCGGGAAGGCAATTATTTTTTTGTAGATAAGTCTGATTTTATCCGGTCATCTTTTTAAGGTTTGCGGATGTGAAACAGACAAATTATGAGGATGCCGTACGAAAAATAAAAAATATTATTGAAGAAACATATATGCAGCATGCGTATCTGAATGAAAGCAGAAGAGGTGGAATACCGAGGTATGCTGTTAGAGCCGTGGTATCATTTTCGTATCACGAATCTGGAAACTTACAGTATGTTTTCGAACATGTTTAAAGGATGGTTTGATGATTCCATGTCGAACTATAATGAGTTCATAGAGGCATTATTAAAAGGGAACTTAAAAGAGATGAATATTTATATGAACGACATTGCACTCACAACTTTCAGCAGCTTTGATACCGGAAACCATCCATCGAAAAGATCGCAGCCGGAGCGTTTTTATCACGGATTTGTATTGGGACTTTTAGTGGAACTGCGGGATTCCTATGATGTGCGGTCAAACAGGGAAAGCGGTTACGGCAGATATGATATCATGCTGGTTCCTCATGACCGGAAAAAAGATGCGATCGTAATGGAATTTAAAGTCCATGAGTCAGATGAAGAAGAATCATTAGAAGATACGGTGCAGTCCGCTTTAAAACAGATCAGGGAAAAAAATTATGACGCCGGACTGACTGCAGCAGGAATCCAAAAAGAGAAGATCAGACACTACGGATTTGCTTTTGAGGGAAAGAAAGTATTGATCGGAAAATAATTTAGAATTGTATTTAAGATGATAGTAAATGCCATGTTTTATGCACAATGCATAAAACAATGGCATTTCTTTTGTCTAAAACTTCCAACATGTAAAACAGTTTATGCGAAAAAAGTGCAGATTGTGAAGATTTTTACCAAAGAATGTGTGATGTGGTAGGATACAGTTACAAGATCCGAAACGGATAAAGAAAACAAGGGAGGATTTAGAAATGTTAGCAATTAACATGGATGACGTGATCAACGTTCTCAATTCCTGTAAGCCATACCTGATTGCTCTGGGTATTGCATTAGCGCTCGCAATTATTGTAACTGTGGCATGCATGAAATTGAAGAAACCGGTAAAGAAACTGGTGAGAAAGGAAGCATGGATCGCATTCCTTATGGCAGCAGTTGTGATTATCAATCTGATCTGCTTTATTCCAATGTCAAGTATGATCTCACTTGCAATGGGAAATGGTACGATCACAGAGGAGACCTCAAATGAGGCAACAGCACTCTGTGAGGATATCGCGGACGAAGGTATTGTATTATTGAAAAATGAGGACAATATCCTTCCACTTACAAATACACAGAATATCAACGTGTTTGGATGGGCATCTACCAATCCTTGCTACGGTGGTACAGGATCAGGAGCATTATCCGATGCATATGAGACAACAACACTTCTTGGTGGTCTTGAGGATGCCGGATACAAGATCAATACGGAACTGACTGATTTTTACAAAGCATACCGTGAGGACAGACCGGAAGTTGGTATGTGGGCACAGGACTGGACATTACCGGAGCCGACAGCAGATTCTTACAGCGATGAGCTGATCAACAATGCAAAAGAGTTTTCGGATACAGCAATGGTAGTAATTACCCGTGTTGGTGGTGAGGGAGCAGATCTTCCAACGGATGTGAGCAAAGTAACTTACACAGATAACTCTGAAAATTACAAAGATTTTGAAGCTGGTGAACATTATTTACAGTTAAGCCAGACAGAAAAAGATATGTTAGACCTTGTTTGTGCCAACTTTGACAATGTCGTTGTTGTATATAACGGTGCAAACACCATGGAACTTGGATTCTTAAATGATTATAAACAGATCAAGGGTGCAATCTGGTGTCCTGGAACAGGTCAGTCCGGATTTGAGTCTCTTGGCGCAGTCGTAGCCGGTACGGTAAATCCATCCGGAAAAACCAGCGATACATTTGTATATGATCTGACAGCAACACCGACTTACAACAATTTTGGAAACTTCCTGTATGACAATATGGATGAGTTTGCCGCTACATCCAAAAACTTCGGAACAGGCGAAGAAGAAGCAACAATTCCATCTTTTGTCAACTATGTAGAAGGCATTTATGTTGGCTATCGTTTCTATGAGACAGCAGCAGTGGAAGGTCTGATCGACTATGATAAGACGGTTCAGTTCCCATTTGGATATGGACTTTCTTATACAGATTTTGAACAGAAGATGGGAGATGTTACCGTAGCAGACGGTAAAGTATCCTTTGATGTTACCGTAACAAACAACGGAACTGCCGCAGGAAAAGATGTGGTAGAGGTATATTACAATCCGCCATATACAAACGGTGGAATTGAAAAAGCATCTGCAAATCTGATCGATTTTGCAAAAACAGATGTGTTACAGCCGGGTGAATCCCAGACAATCAATGTAAGTTTCTCAGAAGAAGATATGGCTTCCTATGATACATATGGTAATGGATGCTATGTATTAGAGGCTGGTGACTATGAGATTTCTATCAACTCTGATTCACACAATGCGATCGCATCACAGAACGTAAGTGTTGCAGATACCGTTGTATATGATGAGAATAATGCACGTTCTACCGATGATGTAGCTGCAACAAATCAGTTTGCATATGCAGAAGGCGATGTAACATACCTTTCAAGAGCAGATGGATTTGCAAACTATGCAAAAGCAACAGCAGCTCCTTCAAACTTTACATTAGCAGAGGATGAGAAAGCTGAGTTCTTAAATAACAGCAATTATGATCCAGACAATTACAACAATGATTCGGATGAAATGCCGACAACAGGTGCGAAAAACGGAATGACACTTGCTGATATGCGTGGTCTTTCCTATGATGATGAAAAATGGGATACACTTCTTGACCAGCTGACTGTTTCTGATATGGATACAATGATCGCTCTTGGCGGATATCAGACATCTGCAGCTGCAAGTGTTGGAAAAGTTATGACCGTTGACTGTGACGGACCTGCATCCATCAATAACAACTTTACAGGAACAGGCTCCATTGGATTCCCGTCCGCAGTTATGATCGCAAATACCTGGAACAAAGACCTTGCACTTTCCTTCGGTGAGAGCATTGGTAAGATGGCAGACGAAATGGAAGTATCCGGATGGTATGCACCAGCGATGAACACACACAGAAATGCATTTGCAGGACGTAACTTCGAGTATTATTCGGAAGATGGAGTTCTCTCAGGAAAAATGGCTGCAAACGCAGTGATCGGTGCTGAAAAATATGGTGTTTATGCATATATCAAACATTTTGCATTAAACGATCAGGAAACAAACCGTACCGGAATGCTCTGTACATGGTCAAATGAGCAGGCAATCCGTGAAATTTACTTAAAACCTTTTGAAATCGCTGTAAAAGAAGGTGGAGCAAAAGCAGTAATGTCTTCCTTCAATTATATCGGTACACAGTGGGCAGGCGGAACATATCCGTTACAGACAACTGTCCTTCGTGATGAGTGGGGATTCCGTGGATTTGTATTAACTGACTACTTTGGTGTTTACGGATACATGGATTCTGATATGGGTATCCGCGGTGGTACAGACTGTATGTTAGTTGCATATGATACAGAGACAAACCATGTGACAGATACTACAAGCGCAACAGGTGTGAAAGCAATGCGTCAGGCATCCAAAAATATTATGTACACTGTTGTAAACAGCCGTGCATATGATCCTGAGAACTTAAAGACAGGTCTGATGAACTGGCAGATCATTGCAATCGTGATCGATATCATTCTTGGAGCACTGGTGATTTTCTTAGAAGTTCTTACCATCAAAAAATATAAAAAAGATGCCGCAGAAGAACCGGTAAAGACAGTAACTGAAACATCAGCAGAATAAAACAGGATTATGCAGAGGAACAACACATAGAGGTGAAAGCATAAATGAATGGTATAAAAAATCTATGGCAGAACTTTGCAGATAAGCATCCCGGAGCCTCCAAATGGGTCCGGGAGGGCGGTCTGTTCGTGATCGTAAGTAACCTGATCACGGTATTCAAATATTTGATGTTATTGTTTCTGCCGCTCGCATTTGCAGGACTTCCAAATGTTGATTTTGGATTCCCGGGAATCGACATCACATTATTTGGAGAGACATTTAAATGGAACATTATCGGTTATGATGCCGCACATGGAGGACTCCCATATTTCTGTGCATACATGGTTGCCATGGTGATTGGAGAGTGTATCAATTTTCCGATCCAGAGAACCTTCGTATTCCGGAGTAAGGGAAATATCTGGTATCAGGCATTCTGGTATCTGATTGCATTCTGTATCGTGACCTGTATTGTAAACTCCATTAACTGTATCTGGGTAGCAGTAGCCGGTATGTTCGTGCCGGACTGGCTCTACAATATCGGAACAACCGTATTAAACGGTGGAGTTTCAATGGTTGTATTTTTCTTTGTAAATAAGATCATTTTCCCGGAAGGGGAAGCGAAAGCATAAAAAGTAGTATGTGAAAAACAAAATAAGCACATATAAAAAGCATGTTTTACGATTCAAAAGAATTGCAGAGCATGCTTTTTTTGTTGTATTTTAAATAGGAATAGGATTCACATATTGACAAATAAAAAAGAAATGTTTATATTTATAACAGTGTTATATAACACTGTTATAAATGAGTGGAGGAACCAGTGACAAAACCAGTAGAAGGAGTTTCAGAGAAAATCATAGCCTGTGCAAAGGAAGAATTTTTAAAAAAAGGTTATTCCGATGCATCCCTGCGGACGATCGCGGCAAAGGCAGGGACGACAACCGGATCGATCTATTCAAGGTTTCAAGATAAAGAAGGATTATTTTCTGCAATCGTAGAACCGGCAGCAGATCATCTGGTGCAGAGATTTCTGCATATACAGGAGACATTTCACGGGCTTGAGGAAGAACAGCAGCCGAAAGAGATGAAGCATTATGTGTCATCCGGCATGGTGGAGATGATCGATTATATTTATGACAATTTTGAAGTGTTTGAGCTTTTGCTGGATGCTTCCTACGGAACAAAGTTTCAGGATTTTGTGGAACGGCTTGTCGAGATCGAGACAGAATATACTTATAAGTATATGGACGTCATTCATTACCGGACGGAAGATGGCGAGGTGATCACCGAGGATTTTATCCATATCATGACGAGGGCATTATTTGAGAGTATGTTTGAGGTGGTACGCCATAAAATGACGAAGGAGAAGGCACTCCGTTATATGGATATGCTGGAAAAATACCATTATGGAGGCTGGAATGCAATTCTGAAATGGGAGTAAGAGATGGGCTGTACATTTCTGATAACAGGATGACAGCCTTCTATCAAAATCACTGGTTAGCAAACACTAATTCTTGGTAGTGATATATAACAAAAATTAGAGACAAAAGGAGTATATGAGATGAAAAGTAATGCGAAGTTAAAAGGAAAAGATCTGATCAATATCGGTATTTATGCAGCCATTTACTGTGTCATCATGACAGCCGTTGCTATGCTTGGATTTATCCCGATCATGATGCCGATGCTTTGTGTATTAGTTCCGTTGGTCGGTGGAATACCGATGATGTTATTTATGACAAAGGTGGATAAGTTTGGAATGATCACCATTTATTCCATGATTGTCGGATTATTTTTGTGGATCACAGGGATGGGTTACTGGCCGTTTATCTTTGGAATCGTATTTGGACTGATTGCGGATCTGATCGCAAAGAGTGGAAACTATAAAAGTGCAGCCAAAACAATTTGCAGTTATGCGGTATTCTGTCTTGTGATTTTTGGAAACTTTATCCCTCTTTTTATGAATGCCGAGACTTATTTTGCAACGAGACAGAGTTTTGGGGAAGAATATATTAATACACTTTCCGATATCATGAGCCGTACCTGGATTGCACCGCTTTTGATCGTGGCATGTCTTGTCTGTGGAGCGATTGGTGGATTGATAGGTAAGTCACTTCTGAAAAAACATTTTGTAAAGGCAGGAATTGCGTAATGCAGACAAATTTATTACAGCCGGATGTGGAGAATCGCGGCATCGTCTTTGATCCGCGCACAAAAATGTTACTGCTGTTTACCATTGCAGTATTTGTGTTAGGTGGTGCAGGCGGAGATATTTTTAATGATTTTATGCCTATCTTCTGCGTTGTCCCTTTTGTGCTGTTTTTACTGGCAAAAAAATGGAGAACGGCATTTACATATATGATCGTGTATGCGGTATCGTATCTGTGTTTCTGGTATCTAGGACCAAAAACGACCGGGATCGCAAACTTTCTGCTGCTTGGAGTCTGTGGGATACTGACACGTTTTCTGCCGAGCATTCTGTTGGGGGCGTATCTGATTGAGACAACGACGGTCAGTGAGTTTAATGCAGCGATGAATAAAATGCATGTCACCGAAAAGATCACGATACCATTGTCTGTGATGTTTCGCTTTTTCCCTACGGTTGCAGACGAGTTTGCATCCATCAATGCGGCAATGCGCATGCGCGATATCAGGGTTGGCGGAAAAAATGCAGGAAAAATGTTAGAGTACCGGATGGTTCCTTTGATGGTCTGCCTTGCAAAGATCGGGGAAGAATTGAATGCGGCAGCACTGACAAGAGGACTTGGCGGAGAAAAAAGGCGGACTAATATCTGCGAAATCGGGATCCATGCTCAGGATGTGGTTCTGATCGCATTTTGTCTGATACCGTATGTACTTTGGATAAAGGGAATATTAGGGATATGAGTGAAAAAATAATACAAATTTCAAATGTCAGTTTTCAGTATGAAAACTCGGAAAAAGGGGCATTGCATGATGTTTCACTGACGGTGGAACCGGGAGAATGTATTTTACTCTGCGGTGAATCCGGCTGCGGGAAAACAACGATCACGCGCCTTTTAAATGGACTGATCCCACATTTTTATGAGGGAACGTTAAATGGAATGGTGGAGGTCTGCGGACTGAAGATACAGGAGGAAGAACTTTACACGATCGCAGAGAAAGTGGGAAGTGTGTTCCAGAATCCACGCAGCCAGTTTTTCTGCCTGGACACCACAAGTGAAGTGGCATTTGGCTGTGAAAATATGGGACTTTCGGAAGATGAGATAAAACAGCGGATCGCAAAAGTGACAAGAGAACTGAAAATGGAAAATCTTATGAGGCGCAATATTTTTAAACTTTCCGGTGGAGAGAAACAGCGGGTGGCGTGTGCTTCGGTATCGGCAATGCAGCCGGAGATATTTGTCTTAGATGAGCCGACATCCAACATGGATCTCGATGCGATTGAAGAATTAAAAAAGACGCTTCTGTTCTGGAAAAAACAGGGAAAGACCATTGTGATCGCAGAACATAGACTTTACTGGTTAAAATACATCTGCGACCGTGTCATTTATATGGAAGAAGGGCATATCGTATCGGATCTGCCGATGAAAACATTTGTTACGTTTTCCGAAGACCGGATCAGGGCGATGGGGCTTCGGGGACTTTCCTTATCACAACCGGAATTCCCGGAAAAACCAGAAAAATCCGGGAAAACGATCACATTTAAAAATTATCATTTTAATTATGAAAAAGAAGAAGTGCTGCATATGTCTGATGTGACGGTTCCGGCAGAAAGTATTATTGCCGTAACCGGTCATAACGGCGCAGGAAAATCCACATTTTTACGCTGCCTGTGCGGACTGGAAAAAAAGTTCAAGGGGCATACGGTGTTAGATGATGCAAACTTAAGTGGCAGACAGATGTTAAAAAACTGCTATATGGTCATGCAGGATGTCAACCATCAACTGTTCTGTGAAACAGTGGAAGAGGAAATACAGCTTGGGATGGCGGAAGAAAAAGCGGATAAAGTATCTGATTTATTGCGTGAGCTGGATTTAGCCGGGTTTCGGGAGCGTCATCCGATGTCTCTTTCCGGGGGGCAGAAACAGCGGGTGGCGATTGCGTCAGCGGTTCTGGCAGAGAAATCAGTTTTAATTTTTGACGAACCAACTAGTGGACTGGACTATAAACATATGCGGCAGACAGCCGGGCTGTTTCAAAGACTGAAAGAGCGAAAAAAGACAATGTTTATTATCACACATGATCCGGAACTGATCGTGATGTGCTGTACACATGTATTGCATATTGAGCATGGAGAAGTGCAGGAGTTTTATCCACTCACAAGGGAGCATTGCGGACAGTTTATGGAGCAGTTTTCATTTTCGTAAAAAAGGAGATAACAATGAAAAAACAAAGTTCTTTAGCTAGGCTTTTTGAATATGCGGGAAATTTTAAGTATCTGACGATCCTCTCGTGGATATTTTCTGCGGTCAGCGCATGGATCGCGCTGGTGCCGTTTTATTATATCTGGAGAGTAATCAAGGAAGTTTTGGATGTGGCACCTTATTATGAGAATGCAGGAAATCTTGCAAACTATGGATGGCATGCAGTCGGTTTTTCAATTTTATCCATGTTTCTTTACATCTGTGGACTGCTCTGTTCTCATTTATCTGCGTTTCATGTGCAGGCAGGGATACGTTCACAGCTGATGCACCATATCATGACACTGCCGATGGGGTTTATGGATAGTGATGGAAGCGGTAAGATCCGTAAGATCGTCAACGAGTCAAGTGAAGCGACGGAGACCTATCTTGCGCATCAGTTACCGGACCAGGCGGGAGCGATTGCAACCCCGGTCGGTCTTTTGGTGCTGCTTTTAATGTTTGACTGGCGGCTTGGATTATTAAGCCTGATCCCGGTAGTGGCTGCATTTCTGATCATGGGGAGCATGATGGGACAGCAGATGAAAGATAAGATGGCAGAATATCAGAATGCGCTTGAAGAAATGTCAAGTGAGGCAGTGGAATATGTCCGCGGAATTCCGGTTGTAAAGACGTTTGGTCAGTCGGTGTTTTCTTTTAAGCGTTTCAGACAGTCCATTGAAAATTATGAAAAATGGACGATTGCTTACACAAAAGAATTAAGACTTCCGATGATATTTTATACAATGACCATCAATGCAGTATTTGCGGTATTGATCGCATTTACTTTTTATGTGGTAAAAGGTGGAGAGAGTGGCACGTTTTTATTAAACCTGATGTTTTATATTATCATCACACCGATTATTACCGTCACTTTAAATAAAGTTATGTATGCAAGCGAAAATCAGATGATTGTTGAGGATGCGTTGACTAGAATTGACAGTATTTTAGAAAAGAAGCCGCTGACAGAGGCGGCAGGAAAAACGGATCCAAAAGATATGTCCATCACTTTTGAAAATGTGTCCTTCCGTTATGAGGATGCCACAAAAGATGCGTTACATAACATTGATCTGGAAATCAGGGAGGGTGAACATGTTGCATTTGTCGGACCGTCCGGCGGTGGAAAGTCGACGCTTGCAAGTCTGATCGCACGTTTCTTTGATACAACAGAGGGACATATCAGAATTGGCGGTGTGGATGTACGGGATATCCCGTCAAAAAAGCTCATGGATATGGTATCGTTTGTGTTTCAGGACAGTAAACTTTTAATGATGTCTATTTATGAGAATGTCCGCATGGGCAGGAAAGATGCGACGAGAGAGGAAGTTATGGAAGCATTAAAGAATGCACAGTGCGAAGATATTATCGAAAAATTGCCGGATGGTATTGATACGGTGATCGGAGCAAAGGGAACTTATGTGTCCGGCGGTGAAGCACAGCGTCTTTCGATTGCGAGGGCAATGTTAAAAAATGCGCCGATCCTGATCTTAGATGAGGCGACCGCATTTGCTGATCCGGACAATGAGGCGAAGGTGCAGCAGGCATTTTCAAAATTATCCGCGGGAAAAACGGTTATTATGATCGCACATCGTCTTTCTTCCGTTGTAGATGCCGACCGGATCTGTGTATTGAAAGATGGAGAGATCGTTGAGGCAGGAACGCATAGAGAACTGTCAGAAGCACAGAAACTGTATGCGCATATGTGGGATGAATACAATAAATCGGTTCGTTGGAAAGTGGGGGAATAAAAATGTCATTGAAAGAAAAAATACAGCATAAATACGCACTTTCGGAGCAGGGTGCGAAGGATATGATAAAAGCATTTGTTTCCGTCACGATATCGGATATCGTGCTGATGTTTCCGGTAGGAATGCTTTATTCACTGGTAAAGGACTATATGGGGGAAACATTAAGTGGAAGAGGTGCATTTTATCTGGCAGGCAGCATGATCTGTCTGGCATTGATCGCAGTTACCACTTATATCCAGTATAATGCGACATTTTTTGCAACTTATGTGGAGAGTGGTGTGAGACGTATCACCCTTGCGGAAAAATTAAGAAAGATTCCACTCTCTTTCTTTGGCAAAAAAGACCTGTCGGATGTGACTAGTACGATCATGGCAGATTGTGCAACGATGGAGACGGTTTCTTCTCATGTGATCCCGGAACTGATCGGAGCATGTATTTCCACGGCACTTGTGGCATGCAGTCTCTTTTTCTTTGACTGGAGAATGGCTTTAGCGGCTCTATGGGTGCTTCCGGTTTCATTTCTGATCGTTGGCTGTTCCGGAAAAGTGCAGAACAGTATGAGCAGAAAACAGATGAAATTGAAAATGGACTGTGCCGACGGAATTCAGGAAGGACTTGAGACAGTCCGTGATCTTCGCGCCAACAATGCACAGGATGATTATATGAAAGGTCTCGACAAAAAGATCAAAGCCGTTGAGAAACATGCGATTGTGACAGAACTTGGAATGGCGGTATTTGTTGCAAGTGCCCAGATGATCTTAAAACTTGGTATTGCAACAGTTGCCTTAACCGGAGGTATTCTGCTGGCAAAAGGAAGTATTGACGTCCTGACATTTTTCCTGTTTTTACTTGTTGTATCCAGAATTTATGATCCAATGCAGATTTCCCTGCAGAATTTAGCGGCAATGATCAGTGCAAACATACAGAGTGAACGTCTTGATGAGATTTTGTCGCATGAAATTCAGACAGGAACAACAAAGCTTGATCATAAAGGATATGATATTGTATTTTCGCATGTTGGATTTTCTTATGACAGGAAAGAGTCTGTGTTAAAAGATGTGACATTTACGGCGAAACAGGGAGAAGTGACGGCACTGATTGGTCCGTCCGGCGGTGGAAAAACGACGGTATCAAGGCTTGCTGCAAGATTCTGGGATATTGAAAAAGGAAAGATCACAGTCGGGGGCATGGATATTTCAAAAATTGATCCGGAAACTTTGATGTCACTGTATTCTATCGTATTTCAGGATGTTACGCTTTTTAATAATACGATCATGGAAAATATCCGTATCGGCAGACAGGATGCAACGGATGAGGAAGTCATTGCGGCTGCAAAATTAGCGCACTGTGATGAGTTTGCCCGGAAACTGCCTGATGGCTGGCAGACTATGATTGGTGAAAACGGATCAGAACTCTCCGGTGGAGAACGTCAGAGGATCTCGATTGCAAGAGCATTTTTAAAGGATGCGCCAATTATATTATTAGACGAGGCCACAGCATCACTGGATGTCGATAATGAAACACTGATCCAGGAGGCGTTATCGAAACTGATCCAGAACAAGACAGTTCTGATCATTGCACACCGGATGCGTACAGTCGCAAATGCAGATAAGATCGTTGTATTAAAAGACGGGGTGGTTGCAGAGGAAGGCGCACCGGAAGAACTGTCCGCGAAAGAAGGAATCTATCATCATATGATAGAGACACAGGTGCAGGCGGCAGGCTGGGTACTGTAAACAGACAGAACAAAAGAAACGGAGGTATCAGCTGATCATATGGGGATGGCATGATAAACCCGTGTATGAAAATGATAAAAAAATACCGTATCTGTGATTTTTCATGGATGCGGTATTTTTTGTATGACTTATTTTTTCTTTTTCTTGCTTTTCTCTTTTTCAAGTTCAGTTTTTTCTTTTTCGAGCTCCTTATTTGCACGGACAGCTTTTTCTTTTAATTTGGTTCTCCAGCTCTTTTTACCTTCCGGTTTCTCAAGAGGTCCGCGTACACCGGTAACCTTTGTGATATAAATACCACTTACGGTAGCTTTTACTTCTTTCTTGATCGGTATGTAATCAAACACGGATTCATCTGCGATCAAAGACATAACTTTCGGTCCAACCTTTGCTTTTACGATCGGAAGTTTGGTACGGCGCATCATCTTTGGTGTCTGGTCGATCACAACCTGTGGAAGACCAGATTCGGTAATGCGCATTCGCTTCTTATCTATGATCAGCATGGATACGGTCTGTGCGGCGGCTGCAAGCTGTTCATCCTGTTCGGCTTTCTTTTTCTGTGCTTTCTTCCCGAGAAAATAAAGGACAACAAGTCCGATGATTAAGACGGCTAAGATAACCAGTAATACGATAGTAACTGGGCTCATAAATAATCCTCCATATATTTACTTTTTAGAACAAAATTCAAAAAATATTGTAGCATTGATTTTTGGAAAAAGCAAGGTGTTCAGGATTATCTTGCCAGAATATCAATGATCTCCGCAATATACATTGTGTGCATGTCATGATCTGTGTACCATTTTTTTGCGATTTCCGGCATCAGGAAAGAATCTTCCGTCAATCTTGTCGCAGACATTTTCTCACATAACAGGACCATATTTCCCTCGTCGATGAATGGAATACTGTGACGGGAAGTAAGTGTTAATCCGGCAGCTGAGATTTTGTCTTCTTCATCACGACCGGAGTGGCTTCCACAGTAATTTAATGCGTCACGGTATTTTTCAGACAGGAAACTTAAGGAAAAAAATTCGTTTTTATCGATTAGTTCCTTGGTGTATCTGGAATCACGGACAAATACGAAAGCGACGTTTTTACCCCATAAGACACCGACACCGCCCCAGCTTATGGTCATGGTGTTTGCTTTATCCTTAGAACCTGCGGTGAGCAGAGCCCATTCTTTGCCAATCTTTGTAAATGGATCGAATTCTATCATATCTGCTGTTATAGGCTGAAATGTATGCATAGCGTAATCTCCTTTATCAGTGCACAAAATATTTATATGTTGGTTTTATTATAAAATTCCCTGATTTAATTGACAAGAGAAAAATAGGGCTGTTCAAAAATTGACTTTTTATAAGTGTTGTACTATGATGGTTGCGAAAATTACACAGGAAAAAGGAGCAGAGGATTTATGAAAATCACAACGAAACAAATTACAACAACAGCAGTCTTACTGGCGATTTGTATCGTGAGCCAGTTCTTTAAAAACACAAGCGTCTATATCACGGGACCGATCATTAATGCATGTCTTATCATTGCCGCATTAGGTGCAGGAATGGCATGCGGGATCATTCTCTCAGTGATCACGCCGGTTACTTCATTTCTGATCACGGGAAGCCCTGTCATGTCAGCAATCCCGGCAATCATTCCATGTGTTATGATCGGAAATATTATTCTCGTGGTAGCTGTTAGTCTGCTTGCAAAGAAAATCAAAGGCAATGCAGGTCTGATCGCAGGTATGGCGGCTGGCAGTATTGTAAAAGCATTATTTATGGGAATTGTGATCGCACGGATTTTGATTCCTTCACTGCTTCCGGAAGCGATGGTTCCAAAGATGGCAGTGTTCCAGACAACATTTTCAGTGACACAGCTTATCACAGCAGTAATCGGAAGTGTGCTGGCATTTATTATCTGGATTCCTTTAAAAAAAGTAATCGCAGGGCAGAACTGAGTGTGAGCCATCATTTATCAGGTGCCTTATTTCGATTACAAATAGTATAACGCATGCTTATGAATAATAAACAATATTATGAATTTAAGTGATAGCGAATATAAGCCTTTGGAATAATCTTGACACTCAAAAAAGAAAGTATCATAATGGGGGTCAGAAAAAACGATATAGAGAGTCGGAGGCATATGTTATGGATATCAGATTTGAAAAAAGAGAACATTTAAAGGAGAAACCGGATCAGAAACATCTTGGATTCGGAAAATATATGACAGACTATATGTTTGTTATGGACTGGACAAAAGAAGATGGATGGAAAGATGCAAGAATCGTTCCGGAAGGACCGATCACCATGGATCCTGCATGTGTAACTTTACATTATGCACAGGAAACATTTGAGGGTATGAAAGCATACCGTACCGCAGAGGGTAAGATCCAGTTATTCCGTCCGGAGATGAACGCAAAGAGAATGATCAATTCCAATGCAAGACTCTGCATGCCGGAGTTCCCGGTTGATATGTTTGTGGAAGCAGTAAAAGCGCTGGTAAAAGTTGAAGAGGACTGGGTTCCGTCAGAACCTGAGACATCTCTTTACATCCGTCCATTTATGTTTGCAACAGAAGCCGCACTTGGTGTACATATGGCATCTGCTTATAAGTTTATGATTATCTGCTGCCCGGTTGGCGCATATTATGCAGAGGGAATCAACCCGGTTAAGATCTTAGTCGAGGACGAGCTGGTTCGTGCCGTAAAAGGTGGTACCGGATTTACAAAATGCGGTGGTAACTACGCAGGTTCCATTTTAGGACAGGTCAAAGCAGAGAAAATGGGATATTCCCAGGTACTCTGGTTAGACGGCGAGCATCGTAAATATGTAGAGGAAGTTGGAACCATGAACATCATGTTCAAGATCGCTGGCGAGATCTACACAGCACCGATTGAGGGAACTGTTCTTCCGGGTGTAACAAGAGATTCCATGATCCATCTGTTAAGAGACTGGGGTTATAAAGTAAATGAGACCAGACTTTCCGTAGACGATCTGATGAAAGCCGGACATGACGGCACACTTGAGGAAGTATTTGGAACAGGTACCGCAGCAGTTATCTCTCCTGTCGGAGAACTCCGCTACAAAGATGATGTTGTAACGGTCAACGATTTCAAGATCGGAGAGCTGACACAGAAATTATATGATACCTTAACCGGAATCCAGTGGGGCAAACTGCCTGATAAATACGGCTGGACAGTAGAGGTAAAATAAACAATATTGTCTGATCACGATTGAAAAAACACCATGGATATGCACAATGACATGTCTGTGGTGTTTTTTGGTTATACTAAAAATAAGTGACAGGTCACATGTCCTGTGTTAATATGGAACAGAAAGAACGGCATGCCGTATGTGGAAATGGCATCGTTCTGAAAATGGAGGACTACATGAGTAAAACATTAGAAGAATTCGAGCAGTATCTCGATAAAATGAAAAAATATGAACATATTAATACACTTTTGTACTGGGACATGAAAACATGTGCACCAAAACTGGGACAGGCAGGACATATTGATGCGCTGACCTATTTTTCAACGGAAAGTTTTGCGATGTCTACTTCGGATGAACTTTATGGAATGTTGGAAAAATTAAAGAAGCCGGAAGAATTTGAACAGTTATCGGATAAGATGAAGTTTATCGTGACACGCATGCAGCGTGATATGGAAAAAGACAGACGGATTCCAAAAGACCGCTATGAAGTGATGGTGCGTGAGCAGGCAGAGTCCGGAAATGCCTGGGAAGAGGCAAAGAATGCATCTGATTTTTCTATTTTTGCACCACATTTAGAAAAAATGATCGCACTTACCAGAGAAATGGCAGGTTATACGGATCCTGGCAAAGAAGTTTATGATGTATTGTTAGATAAATATGAAGAGGGAATGGATTCTGCAACGATTGACCGTTTGTTTGATGAGTTAAAGGAAGCATTGATCCCACTTGTCAGAAAAATACTTGCAGCAAAACAGCCGGACGATACAAAGTTCCATGCTTATTTTGATCCGGATGACCAGAGAAAAGTACAGGATCTTTTACTTTCCTACATTGGATTTTCCAAAGATGCCGGTTCAGTGGGAGAGACAGAGCACCCATTCACACTGAATTTTTCATCAAAAGATGTCCGTGTGACCAATCATTATTACGAGCATGATCCGATCTCAGCAATGTTTTCTGCAATTCATGAGGGTGGTCATGCGATCTTTGAGCAGAATGTCAATCCGGAATATGACAATACGGTAGCCGGAAGCTGTCATTACATGGGCGTTCATGAAAGCCAGTCCCGTTTTTATGAGAATATTTTAGGTCGCAATAAGAACTTCTGGATTCCGGTTTATGGGAAAGTGCAGGAGCTGATGCCGCAGATGAAGGACATTTCTCTGGATGAGTTTTACCATGAGATCAATCATGTCAGAAACAGCCTGATCCGTACCGAGGCAGATGAGGTGACCTATTGCTTCCATATTATATTGCGTTATGAGATGGAGAAGGCAATCTTCCGTGACAATGTTCCGGTTGAGAATCTGCCGGAATTGTGGAATCAGAAAATGAAAGAATACTTAGATATCACCCCGGCGAATGATGCAGAGGGAATCTTGCAGGATATGCACTGGTCAGACGGCTCATTCGGTTATTTTCCAAGTTATCTTTTGGGAAGCATCTATGATGGAATGTATTTAGAGGAGCTTGAAAAAGAATTAGGACCGGTGGATGAGATCTTAAAAGATGGCAGAATATTACAGATCACAAAATGGCTGAACAAAAAAATTCACTGGTATGGCAGTACACGTACACCGAAAGAAGTGATCGCAAATGTGTGCGGCAAAGAAGTATCAGCAGAGCCGCTGGTGCGTTATTTTGAAAAAAAATATGCCGACATATATAATTTAGATCATTTAATGGAAAAATAAGACCGGTAAATTAATTTGCAGTTAAAACGCAGATCAGATTGAAAGATCGGATTTTTCACAGACAGGAATGGAGATTGCTATGAAAAAACAGGGAATTATTTTTGACATGGACGGTACACTCTGGGATTCCGCAGCCAATGTGGCAGAATCCTGGAACGATGCGATCCGTCAGGATGGAAGGATAAATAAGGTACTCACGGAAGCAGATATCAAGGGCGTTATGGGAAAAACCATGGATGTGATCGCAAAGCTGTTATTCCCGGAACTTTCCGAAGCAGAGCAGGAATCTCTTTTAGCAGAGTGCTGCAGGATAGAAAATGATTATTTAAGGGAGCACGGCGGTGTGCTTTACCCGGATCTTGAGGATACTTTCAAAGAATTAAAAAAGAACTATGAACTCTATATTGTAAGTAATTGTCAGAAAGGTTACATTGAGGCATTTTTAGATCACTATCATTTCTGGGATTATTTTTCAGATATTGAATGTTATGGCAATAATCTTTTACAGAAAGGTGATAATATCAGACTTCTGGCAGACCGGAATCATTTAGAGGAAGCGGTCTATGTGGGTGATATCCAGGGAGATTATGAGGCAAGCAAAAAAGCGGGAGTCGGATTTATACATGCTGCATATGGTTTTGGAAGTGTTCCGGAAGCACAGCATAAGATTCTGGCATTTTCAGAACTTGTGACAAAAAAGGTGGCAGAAAAATATTTTGCAGAGAAGAACAGGGACTGAATCATGTTTATGAAAAATAATGCTGTCAAAAAGATTACGGATGAGTGGTAAAGGAAATAGTACAGTATGACAAAGCTAGAAGAATTGTTAAAACAGATCAACCGAAAACACGTATATATCCAGACACATAATTTCCCGGATCCGGATGCGATCGCAAGTGCGCTTGGCATACAGGAGTTATTAAAGCACAATGGTATTACTTCGACGATCTGTTACAAAGGAAAAATCGACCGTTACAGCACAGATAAACTGCGGGAACTGATGAACATTGAGCTTCTGAATGTGGAAGATCTTGGAGCGATCCTGACGGAAGAAGATGAAGTGATCCTTGTAGATGCACAGAAAGGCAACTCCAATATCATAGATATTACGGGGGATGAGATCATCTGCATTGACCATCATCCCGAAAATGAAAAGTTTTCATACCGGTTTAAGGACATCCGTCCGGGGGTGGGTGCCTGTGCAACGATCGTAGCGCAGTATTTCTTTGAGAATGAGATCCCGATGGATAGAAGGATTGCGACGACTCTGACATACGGTATAAGGATCGACACCAACAATTTGAGCCGTGGGGTATCAAAACTTGATATTGAGATGCTCTACCGGATGTTTGATGAATGTGATTATGAGGTCATTCATATGTTAGAAAACAGTAATCTTTGTTTTGATGACCTGATGGCATATTCCAGCGCCATTTCAAGCATTGAGGTTTATGATGATATCAGCTTCTGTAATACAGGGAAAGATTGTCCGGTGATCGCAAATATATCCGATTTCATGCTTGCTTTAAAAGAAGTGTCATTTTCCGTTGTGTATTCGAGAAAGTCAGACGGGATCAAACTTTCCGTGCGCAGTGAAAAGAGTATGCTCGATGCAGGAAAGATCGTGGCAGAGGCACTGAAGGGAATTGGCAATGGCGGCGGTCACGCATCGATGGCAGGAGGATTTGTGCCATGTACGGGCAGTGACATGGATGTCAAACTGTTAGAGGCACAGATGAAAGAGAGGTTTCTGGCAGTGATCGCGGATGTCAAAAAGCGTGCGGTATAAAAGTATCTGGACTCTTGACATTCTTACTTTCCGAGTCTATACTAAAAACTAGATTTTTGGCAAAAGGCAATGACGAAGACAGTAGTTCATCAGAAAAAGTAACAGAGAGCCGGAGCAGGTGGAAACCGGTGCGAGTATCTGCTGAATGAAGATCACTTCCAAGCTGCAGTCTGAAATGATCCCGGCAGGTTGAGATAAGGACTTTTCGAGGCAGAGTAAGCGCTGACGCATTTCCTGCGTTACAGGGAACATGTATCCGGATTTTACCGTGTACATTTGTATATCAGGTGGTATAACGAAGAAATCAAGCCCTCGTCCTATATACAGGACGAGGGCTTTTTTCATTCACAGGATTTCCTGTGAATGAAAAATGATACGCACCTCGTGGAGAAGAAGTTAGCTGTAAACAGCACCACTCGGGCGCGAAAGAGTCGCAAACGACTCTTTATTTAAGTAATGGAGGTTAGCAATGTATAAGAAAGTTGATGCGAATCTGAATTTCGTAGACAGAGAAAAACAGATCGAAAAGTTCTGGAATGACAACGACATCTTTAAAAAGAGCATGGAACACCGCAAGGAAGGAGAGACGTACACCTTTTATGACGGACCGCCAACTGCAAACGGCAAACCGCACATCGGACATGTGGAGACCCGTACGATCAAAGATATGATCCCGAGATACCAGACCATGAAAGGAAAATTCGTTCCGCGTAAAGCCGGCTGGGATACACATGGACTCCCGGTAGAACTTGAGGTAGAAAAACTCCTTGGTTTAAATGGAAAAGAGCAGATCGAAGAATACGGTATGGAGCCTTTCATCAAAAAATGTAAGGAATCCGTATGGAAATACAAAGGTATGTGGGAAGATTTCTCAAAGACCGTTGGTTTCTGGGCTGATATGGACAATCCGTACGTTACCTATGACGACAATTTCATTGAGTCCGAATGGTGGGCATTAAAAGAAATCTGGAATAAAAACCTTTTATATAAAGGATTCAAGATCGTTCCTTACTGCCCGCGCTGTGGTACACCGTTATCTTCCCAGGAAGTTGCGCAGGGATATAAGACGGTCAAAGAGCGCTCTGCAGTTGCACGTTTTAAAGTAATCGGAGAGGATGCATATTTCCTTGCATGGACAACAACTCCTTGGACACTGCCGTCTAACGTCGCACTCTGTGTGAACCCGGAAGAGACTTACTGCAAAGTAAAAGCGGTTGACGGATATACCTATTATATGGCAGAGGCACTGCTTGACACGGTTCTTGGCAAACTGCTTGATAAGGATGCAGCAGAGGGAACAAAGGCATATGAGGTATTAGAGACTTACAAGGGAAGCGATTTAGAGTACAAAGAGTATGAGCCTTTATTTGACTGTGCAAAAGAGATCATCGAAAAACAGCACAAAAAAGCGCATTACATCGTATGTGATACCTATGTAACCATGACAGATGGTACCGGTATCGTTCATATCGCACCTGCATTCGGTGAAGATGATGCCGCTGTCGGAAGAAAATATGACCTTCCATTTGTACAGCTTGTAGATGGAAAAGGTGAGCTTACAAAAGAAACACCATATGCCGGTATTTTTGTAAAGAAAGCCGATCCTATGGTATTAAAAGATCTCGATGAAAAAGGATTATTATTTGATGCGCCGAAGTTTGAACATGAATATCCACACTGCTGGAGATGCGACACACCACTGATCTACTACGCAAGAGAATCCTGGTTCATCAAGATGACTGCAGTCAAAGATGACCTGATCCGCAACAATAACACCGTAAACTGGATTCCGGAGTCCATTGGAAAAGGACGTTTTGGTGACTGGCTTGAGAATATCCAGGACTGGGGTATTTCCCGTAACCGTTACTGGGGAACACCACTTCCGGTATGGGAGTGTGAGTGTGGTCATCAGGAGTGTATCGGAAGCCGCGCAGAACTCGCGGAGAGAAGCGGTAATCCAAATGATGCCAAAGTAGAACTTCATCGTCCGTATATCGATGCAGTTACATTCAAATGTCCGGATTGTGGAAAAGAAATGCATCGTGTACCGGAAGTAATCGACTGCTGGTTCGATTCCGGAGCAATGCCATTTGCACAGCATCACTATCCATTTGAGAACAAAGATGTATTTGAAAAACAGTTCCCGGCGAAGTTTATCTCTGAGGCAGTTGATCAGACAAGAGGATGGTTCTACTCCCTGATGGCAGAATCTACACTGTTATTTAACAAAGCGCCTTATGAGAACGTTATCGTTCTTGGCCATGTACAGGATGAGAATGGACAGAAGATGAGTAAGTCCAAAGGAAATGCAGTAGATCCGTTTGATGCATTAGAGACTTATGGCGCAGATGCGATCCGCTGGTATTTCTATACAAGCAGTGCACCGTGGATCCCGAAGCGTTTCAGCGGCAAGCTGGTACAGGAAGGACAGCGTAAATTCATGGGTACCCTGTGGAATACTTACGCATTCTTCGTGCTGTATGCAAACATCGACCAGTTTGATGCAACAAAATATACCTTAGATTATGAAAAATTATCCGTTATGGATAAATGGCTGTTATCCAAACTGAATTCTGCGATCAAAGGAACAGATGAGAACCTTGCAAATTACCGCATCCCGGAGGCAGCAAAGGTACTCGATGAGTTCGTGGATGACATGAGTAACTGGTATGTCAGAAGAAGCCGTGACCGTTTCTGGGCAAAGGGCATGGAGCAGGATAAGATCAATGCTTACATGACACTTTATACTGCACTTGTTGAGATCTGTAAGGCAGCAGCTCCTATGATCCCATTCATGACAGAGGAGATTTATCAGAATCTGGTGCGTTCCATCAATACAGAGGCACCGGAGAGTATCCATCTGTGCGATTTCCCGGCAGTCAATGAAAGCTGGATCGACAAAGATTTAGAGAAAAATATGGATGAGGTCTTAAAGATCGTTGTTATGGGTCGTGCGTGCCGTAACTCTGCAAATATCAAGAATCGTCAGCCAATCGGAAATATGTATGTCAAAGCACCGAATGTACTGCCAGAATATTTTGTGGAGATCATCGAGGATGAGTTAAATGTGAAGAAAGTAAACTTCAAAGAGGATGTCAGTGCATATACAAGCTATACTTTCAAACCACAGCTTCGTACTGTCGGACCGAAATATGGCAAGTTCTTAGGACAGATCCAGAAAGCACTTGCAGAGTTAGACGGAAATAAGGCAATGGCAGAATTAAAGGCAAACGGCGTGCTTGCGCTGCCTTCTGTCAGTGATGATGTAAAACTTTCCGAGGAAGACCTTCTGATCACGATGACACAGATGGAAGGTTATGTGACGGAAGGAGATAATACGGTAACAGTTGTGCTTGATACGAACCTGACACTTGAACTGGTAGAGGAAGGATTTGTCCGTGAGCTGATCAGCAAGATCCAGACCATGCGTAAGGAAGCCGGATTTGAGGTTATGGATAAAATTTCCATTTACTATCATGCAGATGAAAAAGTAGCCGACATCTTTAATAAGTACGAAAATGACATCATGGGTGATGTTTTAGGTACTGAAGTTGTAGCAGAAGCTGATTCTTTTGACTCCGGAGAAAACGGAATTTACTGCAAGGAATGGAACATCAATGGGGAAAAAGTATTGCTTGGAGTCAAAAAAGGAGAAAACTAGATGAAGGAAAATGTTTTCAACAAAGAAGCGTTTATTGAGGATGTAAAAGAAAATGTAAAGAATCTTTACCGCAAAACGTTAGATGAGGCGTCACAGCAGGAGATTTTTCAGGCAGTTTCCTACACGGTAAAAGATGTCATTATTGATGACTGGCTTGCCACACAGAAAGCGTTTGACAAACAGGATCCAAAGATGGTTTACTACATGTCCATGGAGTTTTTAATGGGTCGTGCGCTTGGCAACAACATGATCAATTTAAAAATGTACAAAGAGGTCAAAGAGGCGCTTGAGGAGATCGGTCTGAACTTAGATGAGATCGAGGATCAGGAGCCGGATCCGGCACTTGGAAATGGCGGACTCGGACGTCTTGCAGCCTGCTTTATGGAGTCACTGGCAACACTTGGATACGCAGCTTACGGCTGCGGTATCCGTTATCGTTACGGAATGTTCAAACAGAAGATCAAAGACGGTTTTCAGGTGGAAGTGCCGGATAACTGGTTAAAGAATGGATATCCGTTTGAACTTCGCCGTCCGGAGTATTCCTATGAAGTTAAATTCGGCGGTTATGTCCGTGCAGAAGTGACAGAAGAGGGGAAAACACGTTTTATACAGGAAAATTACCAGTCTGTTTTAGCGGTACCGTATGATATGCCGATCGTAGGTTATGGCAATCATGTGGTAGATACCTTAATGATCTGGGATGCAGAGCCGATGGAGTGCTTTGAGTTAGACTCTTTTGATAAAGGTGATTACCACAAGGCAGTAGAGCAGGAAAATCTTGCCCGCAACTTAGTGGAAGTACTTTATCCGAATGATAATCATATCGCAGGAAAAGAGCTTCGTTTAAAACAGCAGTATTTCTTTGTATCTGCAAGTGTACAGCGTGCGCTGGCACGTTACAAAAAACATCATGATGATATCCACAAACTGCCGGAGAAAGTGACATTCCAGTTAAATGATACACATCCGACTGTTGCAGTGGCAGAACTTATGCGTATTTTACTTGACGAAGAAGGATTAAGCTGGGATGAGGCATGGGAGATCACAACAAAGACCTGTGCATACACCAACCACACGATCATGGCTGAGGCACTTGAAAAATGGCCGATCGAGATATTCTCAAGGCTACTTCCGCGTATCTATCAGATCGTTGAGGAGATTAACCGCAGATTTATTTTACAGATCCAGGCGGAGTTCCCTGGCGATAACGGCAAGGTTGCACGCATGGCGATCGTTTATGATGGTCAGGTGAAGATGGCACATCTTGCAATCGCAGCAGGATATTCCGTAAACGGTGTGGCAAAACTCCACACAGAGATTTTAAAGAATGAGCAGCTTCATGATTTTTATGAGTTATTCCCGCAGAAGTTCAACAACAAGACAAACGGAATCACACAGCGCCGCTTCTTAATGCATGGTGATCCATTGCTTGCAGACTGGGTAAGTGAGCATATCGGAAATGACTGGATCACAAATCTTGCCCATATTGAAAAGCTGGCGATTTATGCAACTGATAAGAAAGCACAGCAGGAGTTCATGAATATCAAATACCAGAATAAACTGCGTCTTGCAAAATATATCTTAGAGCATAACGGAATCGAAGTAGACCCGAACTCCATCTTTGATGTTCAGGTAAAACGACTTCACGAATACAAACGTCAGTTAATGAACATTCTGCATGTTATGTATCTGTACAATCAGATTAAAGAACATCCGGAAAGAGATTTTTATCCGAGAACCTTTATCTTCGGTGCCAAAGCAGCCGCTGGTTACAGACGTGCAAAACTGACAATCAAACTGATTAACTCAGTTGCAGACGTGATCAACAACGACGCTTCCATCAACGGAAAATTAAAAGTTGTATTTATTGAAAACTATCGTGTATCCAACGCTGAAATCATCTTTGCTGCAGCTGATGTTTCCGAACAGATTTCTACAGCAAGTAAAGAAGCATCCGGAACCGGTAACATGAAGTTCATGTTAAACGGTGCACTTACCGTTGGTACAATGGATGGTGCAAATGTTGAAATCGTAGAAGAAGTAGGCGAAGAAAATGCATTTATCTTCGGTCTGTCTTCTGATGAAGTTATCAACTACGAAAATAATGGCGGATATGACCCAATGCAGTACTTTAATAATGACCCGGACATCAGAAATGTATTAATGCAGTTGATTAACGGTACTTATTCAAACGGCGACTTTGAAATGTTCCGTGAAATCTATGATTCCTTATTAAATACAAACTGCAGTGACCGTGCAGATACTTACTTTATTTTAGCTGACTTCAAATCTTATGCAGACGCACAGAGAAGAGTAGAAGAAGCTTACAGAGATGAAGCAGGCTGGGCTAAGAAAGCACTCTTAAATACAGCATGCTCCGGTAAATTCTCCTCTGACAGAACCATTCAGCAGTACGTGGATGAAATCTGGCATCTGGACAAAGTTACAATTGAGGACTAATTGTAAAACGAATTAAAATTTATTTTAGAAAGCCCTCTGGCAAAACTTTAAGTTTTGTCAGAGGGCTTTTTTGCTGCTCTAAATTTGGAAAACTTTGAATGTAAATGGTACGCAGGAGGCAGAAATAACGGCAGATTAAAGGATAAAAAAAAGGCGGAGCCTATTATTTCAGTTTTGGAAAATAGGTTCCGCCATTCATCATGATAATACCTGGTGCAATGATATCAACGTTTTCAATTAAATAGTTTTTAAAACGTTCCCATAATGTAACTTTTTTAACTTCTTTATTTGCTTTTCCCATAGCTGTAGCTGGAGCACTTGCCATAATTAACATCTCCTTTTTTATACTGTTCTTTGTTCTTTACGAGTGTTATAATAGCATGAAAGATATGAAGTGTTTAGATGAGTTTTTAGCTATTAATTCGGTTAATATTGACATTGTATACAAAAATGGAAGGAAGTTGACAGAAATAAAGAAAGCACGCAATGGCGTGCAAAATTTGGAGAAGTTAATATGATTTATGAACCTTTGTTTGAATTGGAAAAAAATGGTATTAATATCAAGTATCATACCAATCAGGGAGAATACACACCGGCTCACTGGCATGGAGCAATTGAACTGATGTATATTTTAAATGGAGTCGGTACCATTTTAATCGAAGGAAAAGAATATAAGATGATTGCCGGAGAATTTATTGTGGTGGATTCCAATCAGATTCATGAAGCAAGGTGCGCCAGGGCTTCCATGATGATAGTGATTCATTTTTCAAGAAGTGCGATGATTCAGATAGAACCAAATCTGGAAAAGTATAGAATCAGCTGCCGAAGAAGTGAATTATTAAGAACAAATCTGGAAGATTATTTTCAGATTTGCGACCTGTTAAAAAAATTGCCGCCTCTTTATGTCAATCAGCCGCTTGGTTATCGGCTGGAACGGCAGGCGATTGCGCTTCAGATTATGGCAAAGCTGTTATTCGCTTTTTCCTATCCAAAGACTGCGATTACGTTACGGGAAGATGACACAAGACTGGAGAGGCTTTCTGAGATTACCGATTATATTGAAGAACATCATACAGAACGACTGTCATTAGAAGAAGTGTCCGGACGATTTTATCTGAGCCGTGAGTATTTCAGCCGTTTTTTTAAAGAAAATATGGGTGTTACATTTTCAAAATATTTAAATCAAATCCGGTTGATGCACATTTATCATGATTTATGCAGTACCAAAGAAAATATCCTTGATATAACCGAAAAACATGGATTTACCAATTATAAATTATTTAATAAGATGTTTCAGGAAACGTATGGATGTAAACCAAGGGAACTGAGGGCACGAAGAAAATAGTTACTATATAGTTACTATAATGAATTTCAGTATGTTTAAAAAGGTTCTGCATACTGGTAGCAATTAGAAAAATGGAGAAAACTTGTAATTTATTGCCGGTATTAGTTGACATTAACCGAATTGTTTTCTAAAATATAACCATAAAAATTATAGTTATTATGAAGGAAGAAAACAAATATGAAGAGAAAAATGATGGCACTTTTACTGTCTATGACACTTGGTGCAACCATGCTTGCAGGCTGTGGCTCAGGAAGCAGTGATTCTGGTGACAGCAGTGCAAAAGACACAAAAGAAGATGCAGCAGCGGACGAGACAGACAAAGAAGAAGCTGATGCAGCAGATGAGACAGAGGCTTCCGGCGAAAAGACAGATGTTTATGTGTTTATCGCAGCCAGCTTAAAGAACACAATGGAAGAAATTAAAGCAAATTATGAGGCGGAGCATCCGAATGTAAACATTATCTACAATGCAGATAGTTCAGGAACTCTTCAGACTCAGATTGAAGAAGGCGCACAGTGCGACATTTTCTTCTCGGCAGCTACAAAGCAGATGGATGCTTTAACTGAAGAAGGTTATATAATCGATGGTTCTGTGACAAATTTACTGGAAAATAAAATCGTATTAATTAAACCAACCGGAGAAGAAACAGCAGTTACAGGATTTGATAATATTACAGAGGCTTCCAGCCTTGCACTTGCAGGTGAAGATGTTCCGGTTGGACAGTATGCAAGAAAATTATTTGAAAATATCGGAAATCTTGATGATGTAATGGCGATGGAAATCAACGAAGGTGCAAATGTTACAGCAGTGCTTACAGCGGTAGCAGAAGGAAGCAATGAAGTTGGTGTTGTATATGCGACAGATGCAGCTTCTATGGCAGATAAGGTTGAAGTAATTGCGGAAGCAACTGCAGACCAGGTTGACCCGGCTATCTATCCGATTGGATTAATTGAAGATAAAGAAGCAAGTGATGCAGAAGTAAAAGCAGCAGAAGAATTTAAAAAATATGTTGCAACAGATCCATCGTCGATGGAATTATTAACAGAAGCAGGATTTAAACAGTATACAGAAGAATAAAAAGTAAATAAGAACAAAAGGGGGTGAGAATCTATGAATGAAGTTTTGGAGACAATAGATTGGAGTCCTCTTTTTATTTCTCTGAAAACAGGTATTCTTGCGACTGTGCTTGCGTTTTTTGCAGGAATTGCAGCCGCAAGGTTTATTATGAAATTAAACAATACCGCAAAAGCAGTTGTAGATGGATTATTGACACTTCCACTGGTACTTCCGCCTACGGTAGCAGGTTTCTTTCTGTTACTGATTTTCAGTCTGCGGAGACCATTTGGAAAGTATTTATACACACAGTTTGATATTAAAATGGTTCAGACCTGGCCGGGCTGTGTGATTGTGGCACTTGTCATTGCATTTCCACTTATGTATCGAAATGCAAGAGCAGCTTTTGAGCAGGTGGATGTGAATTACATTTATGCAGGAAGGACACTGGGCTTATCAGAGTGGACGATTTTCAGAAAGGTTGTTATTCCGGTAGCGGGACCGGGCATTGCATCTGGAACGATTTTAACATTTGCAAGAGCTTTGGGTGAATATGGTGCGACATCCATGCTGGCGGGTAATATTCTTGGAAAGACCAGAACCATGGCGGTGGCGATCGCCGCAGAAGTCAGTGCACAGAACTATGATGTGGCTGGTTTCTGGGTGATTGTTCTGGTGACCATTGCCTTTGTCTTTATTTTTGCAATCAACATCATAACCATGCATGGCATCAGCAAGATTCAGAGGTGGTAAAATGGCATTATCAGTAGAATTACATAAAAAGTTTAAGGGATTTCAGATGGATGTTGCTTTTAAACATGATGGCGGCAGTCTGGGGATTCTCGGTGGTTCCGGTATGGGCAAGAGCATGACTCTGAAGATGATTGCAGGACTTGTGAAGCCGGATTCAGGGAAAGTCATTGTGGACGGCAGGAC
>OGIE01000758.1_pt1 | contig 47801 bp, 39 predicted proteins | sample 1571581 | NCBI WGS metagenome assembly OGIE01 (sample SAMEA2582021, study PRJEB24529) | metagenome | biome: Human gut stool | place: China | collected 2011 | reverse complement strand
GAGGGTATTCGGGATTATTTCGAAGCGGATGCCCGTTTTGCCCGATTGATGATCGTCGGTCCCGGAAAGGCTGGTGCTATTCTGGAAGGAAGCAAGGATTTTGCTAAAGAGTTTATGTCTCGTCATGATATCCCGACGGCGGCTTACCTGACGGTGACAAAAGATAATCTGGAAGAGGGTGTTGCTTTCCTGAAAACCTTGAAACCTCCTTACGTGTTGAAAGCGGACGGATTGGCTGCCGGGAAAGGGGTGCTTATACTGGAAGACTTGGAAGAGGCGAAAAAGGAGTTGAATTTGATGTTGGGAGGAAAGTTCGGAAAGGCCGGGAATCAGGTGGTGATTGAAGAGTTCCTGAAGGGAATCGAGCTTTCCGTGTTTGCCTTGACTGATGGGAAAAGTTACAAAATATTAGGTTCTGCCAAGGATTACAAGCGTATCGGAGAAGGGGATACGGGATTGAACACAGGCGGAATGGGGGCGGTTTCTCCGGTCCCGTTTGCCAATGACGAGTTTAATCGTAAGGTGGAAGAGCGAGTGGTGCGTCCCACGATTGAGGGATTGCGAAAAGACGGGATTGATTATAAAGGTTTCGTGTTCTTCGGATTGATGAACGTGGGGGGTGATCCTTACGTGATCGAGTATAACGTGCGCATGGGCGACCCGGAGACCGAGGTCGTTCTGCCAAGATTGAAGACGGATATCCTGTCTCTTTTCGAGGCCATGGCGAAAGGAGAGTTGGAGCATGCTGCTTTTCATCTGGACGATCGTTTCTGCACGACCGTGATGCTTGTTTCTCAGGGATATCCCGGTGATTACGAGAAAGGGAAAGAGATCACGGGGTTGTCGGAGGTGGACGGAAGTATTGTTTTCCACGCGGGAACCAAACTGGCGGACGGTAAGGTTTTGACGAACGGGGGACGGGTACTTGCCGTGAGTTCGTTCGGGAAGACCATGCAGGAAGCTTTGAACCGGTCTTACGAGAACGTGGCTAAAATTCATTTTGACGGGGTGAATTTCAGAAGAGATATAGGTTTTGATTTGTAAGAATAAATAGCGGAAAATGAGATTTAACGCCGTCCTGAGGACGAAGAATGTTTATATGCTGTATTTGCTGCCATTTGTATTGGCAGTAATCGCGTTCTTGCGCTTTACTTTCGGGCCGGATGATTTTGTCGTCTGTGCGGATTCCGGCGTTATATCTATTCCTTTTTTTAGCATGCAGGAGAATCCGTGGCTGAAAGAAGTCGGTGTTCTGGCATTGTTGTGTTTGTCTTTCATTGTTTTTTTCGTCGCGGATAGATACAAGTTTTTGTCGCATATTACGGTGTTGCCGGCGGTGATTTATGGCTTGTTGGGCGTGGGGATCATCTGTCGTTACGGGATGAATAATTATCTCATGGCAGCGTTGTGTGCGGCACTGGCTGTGGCTCGTTTGCAAGCTGCTATCGTGAACACGCAGTCCAATGCACCCGTGTTTGGTTTCGGGTTGTTTTCGACATTGGCAGTGCTTTTCTGCCCGAAACTGGTGATGTTGCTTGTTTGGGCTATCGTGGTGCTGCCTTTCTCCGGAAGAGCTGCATTTAAAGATCTGGTGGCTTTGTTTATCGGGATTTTTACAACCCTGTTTTTTACATGTGGCTATTATTTTTTGACCGATCAGCTTGTGGAACTTCCCGATATTTTTGTAGACGCGTTAGTTGTGGGGCAAGGATTTTGGATGATTATGCCTGAAAAGTTAGCTGCATTTGTCGTGTTCGGGATACTGGTTGTTGTTTCTTTGCATAATGTAGTCGTGAATTACCCCACGGCGATTGTCGCGCAACGCCGGGGGATGTTATCCATGTTGTCGATGTTACTTTTTTTAGGGAGTGCGCTGTTCTTTATCCCGTTTAATTGTCACGGGGTGATGTTGGTGATAGCGGTACCCTTGTCCTACCTGTTCACGCAGTATTTTATCTCACATCGCACGAAATGGATCGGGAACGTGTTGTTCCTGTTGTTTTTGGCTGCTTGTGCGTGGATGGTGTTGTAGTTAATAGAACGTCAACATTTCTCCGCGAACAGTATCATTGATCTTGCCTTGGTCGTAGACGATTTGCCCGTTCACGATGGTTGTTTCCACTTTGTAAGTTAATTTCTGGCCTTCCAACGGGGACCACCCGCATTTGTAGAGCAAATTATCTTTTGCTACAGTCCAAGGGTGTTTTTCGATGATGGCGATGTCTGCCTTGTAGCCTTCCCGGAGATATCCTCTCTCTTCCACCCGGAAGATGTCGGCGGGGGCGTGACACATTTTATCAACGATATTCTCGAACGTGATTTCACCTTTTTCCATGAGTTCCAACATCACGACTAGCGAGTGTTGTACCATGGGGCCACCGCTGGCAGATTTCGTGTAAACTCCGGCTTTTTCTTCCGGCAAGTGGGGGGCGTGATCCGTGGCAATGATGTCCAGACGGTTCTCGCTTAATGCTTGCAACAAAGCTTTCCGGTCTTCTTCGGTCTTGATCGCGGGATTCCATTTCACGAGATTACCTTTCGTGTGGTAAGCCTGATCGTTGAACCAGAGGTGATGCACGCATACTTCTCCCGTGACGTGTTTTTGTGTCCGGGGACCTTGATCCAGCAAGTCCAATTCTTCTTTTGTACTCAGGTGGAGAATGTGTAAACGGCTGTTGTGTTTCCGGGCAAGTTCTGCCGCCATGGAAGAGCTGAGGTAACAACATTCCCGGCTCCGGATCAGTGGGTGGCAGAAAGGCGGGATGTCTTCCCCGTATTGTTGTTTGTAGAGTTCCAGGTTCCGGTTGATCGTGGCGTTATCCTCGCAATGGGTGGCGATAAGAATAGGCGACTCTGCGAATATCTTTTCCAGACTTTCCCGGTTGTCTACCAGCATATTCCCCGTGGAGGAGCCCATGAAGATTTTGATCCCGCAAGTCGTGTGCGGATCAACTTTTCTGATTTCTTCGATATTATCGGTGGTTGCCCCGAGGTAGAACGAGTAGTTTACTGCCGCGTTTTCCCGGGCGATTTGTTGTTTCTCCCGAAGTAGTTCATTCGTGACGGTAGGAGGTTTCACGTTGGGCATATCCATGAAAGAGGTGACCCCCCCGGCGGCGGCTGCCCGGCTTCCTTCCCGGATATCTCCTTTGTGGGTTAGTCCGGGTTCGCGGAAATGCACCTGGTCGTCAATGACTCCGGGAATGATGTATTTACCCGTGGCGTCGATGATTTTCGCTTCTTGCGGAATGTCTTCCCTGTCGTTTTCCGAGATTCTTTCGATCCGATCATTGTGGATTAAAATGTTTCCTCTAAAACTTTTTCCTTCATTTATGATTGTTCCCCCGTGGATGTATAAAAACATAGCAATTTTAGATTTTAAATTTTAGATTTTAGATTGAAGAATTCAGTTCTTCTGTGATTCGGCAGCATAAAGCTGCCGTGAATCAAGCGCCCCGCAGGGGTCCATAGACTTTATAGACTTTATAAACTTTATGGACTTTATAGATTTTATGAACTCCTTTTTTTTCCCAGACTGCGGAGTTTCATCGTGATGACACCCCAAAAGGCCTCGTTGAAGATGCCCCCGCTCATTTTCGAGGTACCTAAGGTACGGTCGGTGAAAATGATGGGTACTTCTTTTAACTTGAATCCTAAAGTCCAGGCGGTAAATTTCATCTCGATCTGGAATGCGTATCCTTTGAAACGGATGTTGTCGAGATCAATGGCTTCGAGGACTTTCCGGGTGTAACAAACGAATCCGGCAGTCGCGTCGTGTACTTGCATTCCCGTGATGAATCGCACGTATTTGGAGGCGAAATAGGACATGAGTACCCGTCCCATCGGCCAGTTGACCACGTTGACGCCTGTCACGTAACGGGAACCTATCGCCATGTCGCCTTCCCCGCTCTCGCAGGCGTGATAAAGTTTTACAAGATCGTCGGGATTATGGGAAAAGTCTGCATCCATTTCGAAAATGTAATTGTAACCGTGTTCCAGTGACCATTTGAATCCCGTGATGTACGCGGTTCCCAGTCCTAGTTTCCCTTTCCGTTCGATCATGTGGAGTTGCGGGAATTCGGTTTGCAGGCGTTTCACGATTTGCGCTGTCCCGTCGGGAGAGTTGTCCTCGATAACGAGCACATCAAACGTCGGTTCCAGTTTAAAAACATAGCGAAGAATATTTTCAATATTCTCTTTTTCGTTATAGGTCGGTATGATGACAACTCTGTCGTTCATAATGTATGTTTTATAAATATTCTGTAATCCTTTCCAGCTTATTTCCCCGCGAACCTTTTACTAGGATGAAAGCATTCGTGATCTTGTTTGTTTTAAGATACTCTATTAATGCTTCCGTGTCGGGAAAGTATGTTGTAAAGGTATAGTTATTTGCGAATGATTCAAAATTGTGACCCACTAAGAATGCTTGGGTAAAGTGATTTTGGGCCATCAAGTCCACGATTTTCCGGTGGGCTTCCTCCGAGATTGCTCCTAGTTCCCGCATTTCCCCGATGACCGGCAACTTGTTGTCGGCTGTCATTTCGGCAAAATTAGAGATGGCGACCTGCATACTGCTCGGGTTGGCATTATAGGCATCCAGAATAATCGTGTTGTGTTCGGTTTTCACTAACTGGGATCGCATGTTAGAGGGCATGTAGGTTTCGAGGGCGGACTGTATCTGCAAGGGATCTATGTCAAAATAGATTCCCAGCGCGGAGGCAGCCATGGCATTATCGAAGTTGTATCCCCCGATTAGTTTTGTACGGACGTACAGGTGGCCGTGGCGGGTTTTCAACGTGTACACGAGATAAGGAGTTGTCTGGACGATTTCTCCGTTTACATCGTGTCCTTCGACACCGTAAGTATATCTTTTCTGATCGGCCGAGAGGCGGCATAATAATTCGTCTTCGCCATTCACGAAGAGCATTCCTTGTTTTTCTTTCACGGCCTCGTACAAGGCGTTCTTCGTTTTGATAATATTCTCGTAACTCCCGAATCCTTCCAGATGTGCGTAGCCGATGTTCGTGATGATACCGTAATCCGGTTCCACGATCTTGCATAATTCTTTGATCTCACCGGGGTGATTGGCTCCCATTTCCACGATTCCGAATTCTGTGGTTTTGTCCATGCTCAACAGGGTTAAAGGGACCCCGATATGATTGTTTAGATTGCCTTTCGTGGCCACCGTGTTGTATTTTCGAGAAAGGACGGCATGGCATAATTCTTTGGTTGTCGTTTTACCGTTTGTTCCGGTGATGCCCAGAATCGGGATGTGCAGTTGGTGGCGATGGTGGTTTGCCAGTTGTTGCAGGAATTGCAACGTGTCGGGCACAAGCACGCATTGGGGAGCTACGTTGTAGGCGGCCTCGTCGATAACGACGTGTTTGGCTCCCCGGGCAACCGCTTTTTCGGCAAACGTGTTACCATTATGATTTTCACCTTTTAAAGCGATAAAAATATCCCCTTCTTTAACTTCCCTGGAGTCGGTGATTATCCGGCTTCCTGCTTGGAAAGATTTATATATTGATTCTAGTTCTTTCATCTTTTCGTAACATTCGATCAGAGTGACAAATTTATAAAACTTTTTTCATTAATATTGCAGGGTAATTAATATAAAGACCATGAAAATAAAGACAGGTATAGGGATCGACGTCCATCGGCTGGAACCGGGACTGGATTTTTGGTTAGGAGGGATCAAGTTAGAGCATGAAAAAGGATGCGTGGCTCACTCGGACGGGGATGTGTTGATTCACGCTATTTGTGATGCGTTGCTGGGTGCTGCCGGGTTGGATGACATCGGTGTTTACTTCCCGGATACCGATCCCGCTTACAAGGGGATTGATAGCAAGATTTTGTTGAAGAAGGTGATCGACATGATTGAGCGGAAAGGTTTCGCTATCGGGAATGTTGATTGTGTTATCTGCTTGCAACGCCCGAAAATCAAGATGCGAACGTTGGAGATGCGGGAGTGTCTGGCTGAGATTATGGGGATAGATCTGGAGGATTTAACCATAAAGGCTACCACTACTGAAAAACTCGGTTTCGAGGGACGGGAAGAGGGGGTGTCCGCTTACGTCACGGTGTTGGTTATTAAATTATAAAAGAAAAGGGAGATTTTAAATCTCCCTTTTCTTTTATAATTTAGAACATATAATCCCACATTGGCAGCTGGATCGGTTTCTGATCTAGTGCTTTCAGTGCTTTTTCTCCCAGATATTTTTTGTGGATAACCACCCGGAAGATATATTCGTCAAACCATTTGTCGGTGAAGGTGAGGTAACCGTTGTGTCCGGCTTGTGCTCCCCAGCTGTTCTCGAATTCCCATTTCGTGGGTTTGCCGTTCTCGTCAACGTCAACGGCTACCAGTGCCATGGCGTGAGCCGAACCGCTCTGACGGGTTAGGATACGGGTTTTCTTGTCCATGGAGAAGTCTACGCCCAGGAGTGAATTGTAGTCATACATTTCCGGGTCAAGGATTCCCGTTTCCCGGTTGAAATATTTCCCCACGTCGCTGGAAGTATACATGGCTTCATTACCCTTGATGGAAGCGATAGCGGCTTCTTTGATGTCCTCGTTCGGCAGGTTCAGGTATACCCAGTTGATGCCTTCGATCGTGTTCCGGTAGTTCTGTATATCATATAACTTGTAATATTCCCGTGTCGGGTCGTTCATGATCATGATATAGTTCTTCGGGTTGAAGTCTGCCGGAGTGATTTCTTTGTAGAATTGTTGCGGGGTGTAATTAGCCAATTCCTTGATTTCCCCGTTTCTGTCCTTGTATCTCCAAGTGAAAGTGGTAGGAGGTTCACCGAGACAAAGGGCCAGAATCCGGTAAACGTCTTTCAACACGTTCATCTTCTCTGCACGTAGTTCTTTTACCTTTTTACCTTGGGCTGCCATTTCGCGGATGGTGTATCCTCCTTTGCGGAGACGCTCGTTGATCAAGGCTCCCATGGCGCTCGTGTTGTTAGAGTGAGCGGTTTCGGGCATAACGGACTTCGGTACAACCCCGTATTTCTCTCCAAGATTATAGTATAAGTTCCACACGCCACCATCCCCGACAGGAGCTTGGAACATGAAGGTCACGTCCCGGTCGTCCATGGGTTTGTTGGCCGTGGAGATCATGTTTTCAAGGAAAAGGTTGGATTTCTCGAACATATCCCAGAAGTAAAGGTAGTTGTGGGAGAAATCGAAATCCGAGAGATTGTATTTCTGGATAATTCCCGGACGCAACACGTTCATGGAGGTGAACATCCAGCAACGGCCTGAGCTTTTCTGATCAGTAATTCCTTGTACTTTTACTTTGTATTTGAAATAGTGATCGATTTTTCCCTGAATATCCCGGTTCAAGGCGTTATCCCGGATATTTTTATCGTTCGTCAGCACATTCTGGATGGCTTTCGTGGAAGCGTCCTTCTTGAAGCTTCCCTTGATGTCTTGTAATTCTTTATCCGTGATCGTTTGGGCGCAAAGCGACCCCCCGAGCAAGAATAGAGAAATAAGCGTAGCTTGTATTTTCATCATGTTATTGATAATATTAGTTATTTTTTTTGTTCTAACCTGTAACCTGTAACTTGTAACCTGCCAACCTGCAACGTCGCGAAGCGACATTACAGATGTATAACTTCGTCATAAGCGGCGGCGGCAGCTTCCATGATAGCCTCGCTCATGGTCGGGTGCGGGTGTACCGTTTTGATGATGTCGTGTCCGGTCGTTTTCATTTTGCGCGCCAATACCATTTCGGCGATCATTTCGGTCACGTTCATTCCCACCATGTGTGCTCCGAGTAGCGTGTTGTCGGCAGCGTTGAAAATTAACTTGATAAAACCTTCATTAGCCCCGGCGGCGCTTGCTTTACCCGATGCTGAGAACGGAAATTTTCCAACTTTGATTTCATACCCGGCTTCCAGGGCTTTTGCCTCGTTCAACCCGACGGATGCCACTTCGGGAGTCGTGTAAGTACAACCGGGGATGTTCGTGTAATCGATCGGTTCCGTGTGAACCCCCGCGATGTGTTCCACGCAGCAGATAGCCTCTGCCGAAGCCACATGAGCCAACGCCGGACCATGCACGATATCGCCGATCGCGTAAACTCCTTCCACGTTGGTACGGTAGTAGTCGTCCACTTTCACACGGCCTTTTTCCATCTCGATATTCAATTCTTCTAGTCCGATGTTCTCCACGTTCGGGGAGATGCCCACGGCTGACAGCACGATTTCCGCCTCGTGTACTTCAATCTCGCCTTTCTTGTTTTTAATGTTTACTTTCAGCAGACCTTCGCCGCTTTCCACGCTCTCCACGGAAGATTTCACCATCACGTCGATACCTGCTTTCTTGAAGGAACGTCCCACTTGCTTGGAAACCTCTTCGTCTTCCAGGGGGAGAATGTTCGGCATGAATTCAACCAATAGTACTTTGGTCCCCATGGCATTGTAGAAGAATGCTAATTCGGAACCGATGGCTCCCGAACCTACCACGATCATGGATTCCGGTTTATGGTCGAGCGTCAGGGCCTGACGATAACCGATAATCCGTTTCCCATCCTGGGGAATATTCGGAAGTTGACGAGAGCGGGCTCCCGTTGCCAACAGGATATGTTGAGCCTCGAAGATGGTTTTCTCCCCGGCCGCATTGGTTACCTCAACGGTTTTCTCGGCGGTAAGTTTACCGTGTCCTTCGATCACGGTGATATTGTTCTTTTTGAACAGGTATTGAATACCTTTACTCATCTTGTCTGCAACACCCCGGCTGCGGGCTATGATGGCGTTGAAATCCGCTTCGGCATTCTCGATTTTTACCCCGTAATCAGCGGCATGTTTGGAATACTCCAATACTTGTGCCGATTTGAGTAAGGATTTCGTGGGTATACATCCCCAGTTCAAACAGATACCTCCCAGTTCTGCACGTTCAACCACAGCCACGTTCATTCCTAGTTGAGAAGCACGTATTGCGGCCACGTATCCGCCAGGGCCACTACCAATCACGATTAAGTCGTATTTCATTTTTTATATTTTTTATAATGTGAATAATTTTTCTATAGAATCATCGGGACACAAAATTAGGGGATTTGTTTAGAATAAGAAATAATTCCTTGAATTTTGTGTCGGATCAGGTATGATGGTGTTGACTGTTGATTTTTTTGATTGGCGTGTATTTATATTGATTTCGGATTAATTTAAGTGTAAATCTCAAGGAATAATCCCTTTCGGATCTTTTGTCCCCTTGTTCTTCTTCTTTGTTGTTATACGTGGAATGGCTTGTTCCCCTCTGTTGTACTGGAAAGGTGCTTGACAGTTGTTTTACATGCTTTTAGTTGACCGGGAGGATAAGACTTGATGTTAAAATTTTGCTTTTCTAAGTTGAAATAGTATCTTTACACGCTTAAATTTTTATTAGTGTTGAAAATATTTGGTATATGGAGTATTCTGTGTTGTGAATTCATGCCGCTGGTTGTAAATCAATAGAGTATTTCATGTCGCTTGAAACATAAAATTGGATATTAATATGAAAGGACTAAAAATTGTTGTTCTTGCTAAGCAGGTTCCCGATACGAGAAACGTGGGAAAAGATGCGATGAAAGCAGACGGAACTGTAAACAGGGCAGCTTTACCTGCCATCTTCAATCCTGAGGATTTAAATGCTTTAGAGCAAGCTTTAAGATTAAAAGATACAATTGAAGGGACAACCGTTCATGTCTTAACGATGGGACCGGGACGTGCCGCCGAGATTATTCGTGAAGCCATGTACCGGGGTGCAGATGGTGGTTATTTGTTGTCAGACCGTGCTTTTGCAGGTTCGGATACTTTAGCAACTTCTTATGCTTTGTCTTGTGCATTACGCAATTTGGAATATGACCTGATTATTTGCGGTCGTCAGGCTATTGACGGGGATACCGCTCAGGTAGGTCCGCAGGTAGCGGAGAAACTGGCTTTACCGCAAGTGACTTACGCGGAAGAGATACAGAAATGTGACGGGAAGATCGTGACGATCAAACGTCGTCTGGAAAGAGGAGTCGAGGTGGTAACCTGTCCGATGCCTTGCGTGGTGACCGTGAACGGTTCGGCTGCGGCTTGTCGTCCCAGAAATGCTCGTTTCGTGATGAAATACAAGAACGCGAAAGGTACACAGGAGGCTCAAGATGCCAACGAAGATTATTTCACACTGGTAAACGAACGTCCTTACTTGAAATTGACCGAGTGGAGCGTGAACGATATCAAGAGTAATGCAGAAGATCTCGGTTTGAGCGGATCACCGACCAAGGTAAAGAATATCGAGAGCGTGGTATTTCAGGCAAAAGAGGCAAAGGTGCTTTCCGGTACGGATGCCGAATTGGATGCCATGATGAAAGAGTTGATAACAAACCATACAATCGGGTAATTTTAGATTTTAAATTGTAAATTTTAAATTGAGTGTTCATTGTGACAGGATAATTTGAATTCATGAAATCTAAAATCTAAAATCTAAAATTTAAAATGATATGAATAGTGTATTTGTATATTGCGAAATAGAAGAGGGTACGGTTGCCGACGTGAGTCTAGAACTGTTGACAAAAGGACGTGCTCTCGCATCAAAACTTGGCGTGAAGCTGGAGGCTATCGCGTTGGGTAAAGGAATGAAGGATGTTGAAAAACAAGTATTCCCTTATGGTGTTGACGTGCTTTGGGTAGGAGATGATGCCCGTTTGGCTCCTTATACCACGTTGCCTCACACGAAGATTCTCGTGCGTTTATTTGATGCAGAGAAGCCTCAGGTGGCTTTGATGGGAGCGACTAGCGTAGGGCGTGATTTGGGACCCCGCGTGTCTTCTGCGTTGCATAGTGGTTTGACGGCTGACTGTACGAGTCTTGAAATCGGGGAGTATACCGATGCCAAGAGCGGGAAGAAATACGAGAATTTGTTGTACCAGATTCGTCCGGCATTCGGGGGAAATATCGTGGCAACTATCGTGAATCCGGAATGTCGTCCGCAGATGGCTACCGTTCGTGAGGGCGTGATGAAAAAAGAAATCTTCGACTTGCAGCACAAGGGTGAAGTGAAGAAGTTGAACGTGGACGAGTACTTGGATGACACGGATCTGGTGGTAAAAGTGATCGAGCGTCACATGGAGAAATCCAAGGTGAATATCAAGGGTGCCCCGATCATCGTTTCCGGAGGTTATGGTGTGGGATCCAAGGAGAACTTTAATTTGTTATACGAGCTGGCTTCCGTGTTGGGTGGTGAGGTCGGAGCTTCACGTGCAGCCGTTGATGCCGGGTTCTGTGAACACGAGCGTCAGATCGGGCAAACGGGTACGACGGTTCGTCCTAAATTATATATTGCTTGTGGTATTTCCGGCCAGATTCAGCATACTGCCGGGATGGAAGAATCTTCTATGGTCATTGCTATTAACTCGGATCCTAACGCTCCGATTAATAAATTTGCCGATTACGTGATTACGGGGGATCTGAACGTGGTTATTCCCAAGATGATCCAGTATTATAAGAAGAATAGCAAGTAATTAAGTGATTAGAAGATTGCCGATTGGGTGATTATCACGGAATCGGAAATCATTAAATCACAGAATCATTAAATCTAAAATTTAAAAGGTATGGCAAATTTCTATACAGATAACGAGGATTTGAAGTTCCACCTGGGACATCCTTTGATGCAGAAGATTGTAGCTTTGAAGGAGCGCAATTTCGAGGAGGCAGGGAAATATGATATAGCACCCCGTGATTTCGAGGATGCAATGGATAATTATGATAGAGTGTTGGAGATTGTGGGTGATATTTGTGGTAACGTTTTGGCCGAGAATGCAGAGGGTGTGGATCATGAGGGGCCGGAAGTGATTGACGGTCGGGTGAAATACGCTCCCGGAACTCAACAGAATCATGATATGTTGACCCAAGCCGGATTGTACGGGATGTCTTTGCCTCGCGAGTATGACGGGTTGAACTTCCCGATGGTTCCTTACGTGATGGCTGCCGAGTTGGTATCCCGTGGGGATGGTGGTTTCGCTAATATCTGGGGATTGCAGGATTGCGCAGAGACGATTCACGAGTTCGCTAGCGAAGAGCAAAAACGTCAATATCTGCCCCGTGCTGCTAAAGGCGATACTTACGCGATGGACTTGACCGAGCCGGATGCCGGGTCGGATTTGCAATCCGTTCAATTAAAAGCTACTTATTGCGAGAAGAGTGGTAAATGGTATCTGAATGGCGTGAAACGTTTTATCACGAACGGTGACGCTCATATTTCATTGGTATTGGCTCGCTCGGAAGAGGGTACACATGACGGACGCGGGTTGTCCATGTTTATTTATGACAAGGCTAACGGCGGGATGACTGTTCGCCGTATCGAAAATAAATTGGGTATCAAGGGATCGCCGACTTGCGAGTTGGTGTTCAAGGATGCTCCCGCTGAATTGGTTGGCGAGCGTAAACTTGGGTTGATCAAGTACGTGATGTCGTTGATGAACGGTGCACGTTTGGGTGTGGGCGCTCAATCAGTGGGTATTGCCGAGGCTGCTTACCGTGAAGGTTTGAAATACGCACAGGAAAGACGTCAGTTTGGTAAGGCGATCATAGAATTCCCAGCAGTGTACGAGTTGTTGACCAATATGGAGGCCAAGTTACATGGGGCTCGTTCTATTCTTTACGAGACCAGCCGTTTCGTGGATATGTACAAGGCTTACACGCATATCGCTAACGAGCGCACGTTGAACAAGGAGGAGCGCGAGGAGATGAAGAAATACCAGAAGCTGGCCGATATCTTCACCCCACTGTTGAAATTGTTCTCCAGCGAGTATGCTAACGAGATCGCTTACGATGCGTTGCAGATTCACGGGGGATCCGGTTTTATGAAAGATTATCCGATCGAGCGTCTGGTTCGTGATGCACGTATTACTAATATATATGAGGGTACTTCCCAGTTGCAGGTGGTTGCCGCAATCCGTGGTGTTACTACCGGGCAGTTCCTGAAACAAATCCGTGAGGAATACGAGAAGGCTCCTATTTGTCCGGAGCAGGAATTTGTACGCGAGACATTGAAAGGTATGACCGGGGCTTACGAGGCTGCCGTGATGAAAGTGACGGCTGCCGGGGAAACGGAGTACGTGGATTTCCATGCTCGTCGTCTAGTGGAAATGGCAGGATACATTATTCTTGGGTACTTGTTGCTGATAGATTCTCAACGTTGTGATCGGTTCGCCAAGTCTGCCGAGATTTTCGTGAAATATGGACAATCGAAAGTGGCCGGATATGCTGCCTTTATTAACGATTTTGAGTTGAAAGATTTGGGTATGTATAAAAAATAGTACTTACCTACAGTTAACCATATCGCGAGAGGGATGATTTTCGAATCATCCCTCTCGTTATTTTTACACGTTTGATCCCATATTTTCTTTACAAAAAAAAAGCAATGTTTTTTATATATATATAATTAAAACACTATCTTTGTTCTCGTAAGTAGTTGATTTAGAATGTATTAAATCTTCTAAAATAGGCTCTAGAAGGGCAAAGTTAACGAGTTGTGATTATATGAATGCGATAAAAAAGTCTATTTATAATGTTTTTTTTAAAACGTCAGGGGTATTTTTTATACTTTTCTGTACGATAGATTTTTTGTACGCGCAAGACGGGAATGACCTTGTGAAGGCGTTGACGGGAGCCGGTTATGAAAATGTCAGTCGAAGTGTGGGGGAGACCGAAGAAATTATCCTGTTGGAAAATTCTTTGTGGAGGGGAAATGGTGACGGGGTTCGTGAGATCGTGAAGCTTGTGGATAAGTTTCCCATGATTCCTGGAAAGAGTCGCCGTGTGATTATTCTGAGGAATAAAGTTCCTCAAGTTTCGCTGTTGTTGCCTGCCGGGGAGTTCGGTTCGGATTGGATTGTCAGTTATGAACTGGGGATGTCGTGGGAACCGGTGCCAGAAAAGAAGTTCATGAACAATTCCCGTTGGAAGGCGGATATTGTGCTTTACCCGCAACTCTCTTTGAGAAATCAGAAATTTCACAAGATATATGATGTGTTATTTAATATAGCCCCGACTTTGGAAATTGCTCCATTTCGGGGAATGAAAGTGGTAGGGCAGATTGTTATTCCCGTGTTTAACGAGTACGGGCCCCTGTACGAGGAAGTTCGTCCGGGGTATCTCGTGGTGCAGCAGACGTTTCGTGTCGAGAATCTTTTCGTACAGGCGTCCGTGGGTAATTTTAACCAAAATCGTTGGGGAATGGATTTGACGTTATTTCGTCCTTTCACGAGGGGCTGGTTGCAGTATTTTGCACTTCGAGGAGAGGTCGGTCTGACGGGTTCCTCCTATTTTTATGATTGGGAGTGGCATTACGGACCGACGAAACTCTTCACGTGGAATGTCGGGGGAAGTTACTATAACCCGCAATACAATGTTCAGTGTGATTTGCGGGTTGAGAAATTTTTGGCCGGGGATATTGGTGTACGTGCCGATATGACCCGGCATTTTAAGAGAACGTCGATTGGTTTTTACGTGATGAAGAATGACCGGGATAACGTGGATGGAGGATTCCATTTTTCAATTTTGATCCCGCCGATGAAATTGAAGCGAGGACGTCACATACGGGTGGCTCCAGCCAAGTATTTTAATCTGGAATACAAGGCGGCAGGATTGTTCTACAACGGGCGATCGTACAAGACGCTGCCCGGACAGAATCGGGCAGAAGATAATTTTAATCCAAATTATATAAAATCACAATTACCGAATAATTAACATTTAAAACCAAGTAGTCAAAAAAGCAAAAGATTGAATCAAAAAGAGAATATTAAAACAAGTGTAAACCTTTATAAATTAAGAATGATGAGAAAAGAAGTAAAACATTTAGGTATAAGCGCGAAAGCTATACTAATGGTAATGGTTGTCTTCGGAACACTTTTCAGTAGTTGTTATACGAAAGATGATATTCCAGTTGTGCAGAAACCGGAAGTTGTTCCTAACAAGTATGTGATCGAGGGGACAATCGTGACAAATAATAACGGGCAGCAAGAAACCTTGAAAGGGGTGACCGTGACTTCCGACAAAAACGGGGTGGTTACGTCGGGTGATGCCAACTTTATCGTAACAGTACCGAGTCCGGATATTTATACCTTGACGTTAACGAAAGATGGATATGATAATATCACGTATAAAGTGGTTGTTCCGAGTCCCGGTGATCAGATTACAGGACAATTGATTTCAGTGAATGTTCAGTTGACGATGTATCTTAAGAACACGTCTAATCCCGGCGAGGGACAGGTTGGAACTTCTGGAGGAACGGTAACACAAGGTAACGCAACTTTGGAGATCCCTGCCGGAGCTTTGGCTGCAAATACGAATATCACGATGAACATTAATAGCGATGTTCAACAGGCGATCGAAGTGAATGGAACGCAAGAGGCTGCCGCTCAATTCTTGTTGGGAGAGTTTGGTCCCAGCGGTACGATCTTCTCTTCTCCGGTTGCATGGAGCGTGGCTTACCCGAGTTTGGCAAATTATTATTTAGCGAATACTCAATTACAGTACCGGGCTAATAACGGAGCCGGTGATTGGACAATCCTTGAGACTGGGGTTATCTTCGAAAATGGTAAATATAATGTTAACTTGACTCATTTCTCTCAATATAGAATGGTGTATCGGGCTAGCAGCATGAACTCGAACGATGTGGTCGAGAATTTACCGGCAATCGCACCGATTACGAACGAGACTGCCGGAACCGTGCAAATTACTGAAATTCCTTACGAGAAATACGAGGGAGGAGAATTGGAGTTTGCCGGAACGGAATGGACAACGTTGGGTGCTGACTTGGATCAGATCAAGAACTTGGTAACCGAGGCTGTGAAAGCTAAAGTACAAGTTGATTTGAGTGGTTTTAACGGACCTGTTGCTGCTGTTTTCCAGTTAAGAGATCCGATATCGTTATTATATGATTATCATTTACTATCGAAAGGTACGCAGGATATCAATTATTATACCTTTACTTTTAAGGTGTACGATAAAAATACCAAGACTGAGGTTACTTTGACCGTGAACGCTAAGGTGGCTGGTAAAGTATCCATATCCGTGCAGAACGAGTTCTGCGGGGCGCATCATACACACGGACACTGCGGACACATCTATAATGGTGGTGCCGGTGGTGGTATGGTAATCGGAGACTAATTTAAGAGAGAATCGAACGTTAAAGTGAAAGCCGGAAGTGATAAATAGTATCGGATATGAAGAGAATAATACTGACCTGTATATTTGTCTTTAGCACATTGTTGCTTTCGGCCCAGCTGACGTTAGGTACAACCGGATTATTGAATAGTCCGTCGGCTGAAATGCAACCGGATGGAACGGTGATGTTGGGTGGGAATTTTTTGCACGACAAGATAACCCCGGACGGGTTTCCGTATGACACGTACAATTATTTTCTGAATATCACGTTCCTGCCTTTCCTGGAAGTGGCTTATGTCTGTACCTTGTTCAAGGCGACAGACACGTTTGTCCCGGAAAAGAAAGGGCGGTTTGTCAATCAGGATCGTTCTTTTTCAGTTCGTTTACGTCCTTTTAAAGAGAGGAAATACCGTCCGGCTGTCGTGATCGGGTCAAATGACGCGTACACGCAGAGCGGTGGCGGGAGCGTTCTCTCCGAGGGGAGTGGAAACCAGTATTTCAGCCGGTTTTACGTGGCGGCAACGAAACACGTGAACGTGACGAAACGGGAACAGGTCGGGTTGCATTTGGCATATCAGTATAATCGGCGGGCATCGAACCATTTGAATGGTTTTTCCGGCGGAATTAGTTATAAACCCTCATTCGTGCCGAATCTGAATTTGATCGTGCAACATGATTCGAAGGATTTTTTCGTGGGTGCGAATTACCTGCTTTTGAAACATCTTTTTATGCAAGTGCTTTTGCAGGACGGCCGTTATTTTTCCGGCGGGATTGCGTACAAGATTTATTTGAAGGGCAAGTGAGAGGGGATTTAATGAAAATATAAACAAGAATACGATGAAAATAAAAACTTTATTACTTTCGGCATTGGTTTTGGGAGCCTCTTACTCTGTAAGCGCCCAGAAGACAGACACGAATGTAAAGTATGTATCCGAGAGGTTCAAGGATAATATCTTTATCAGTGTTGGTGTCGGTATTCAAGGCTACCTGAATCAAGATAATTTTGATTATGGTTTCGGTAAGGTAATCGAGCCGCTAGTCAATTTATCTATCGGTAAATGGATGGATCCCACCTGGGGACTTCGCGGACAGGTTTCCGGCTGGCAATCTAAGTTGTATACGGATGTAGACCGTTTGAATAATGGCGGCGTGTATGATAAATTCCAACATAAGTATATCAACTTGAATCTGGATTTCATGTTGAACCTGACGAATTTGTGGCGTCAATATAGCCCGGATAACAAGTGGGATATGACGTTGTTCGTGGGACCGGGGTTGAGTTTCGGTAAATTCCATAACAAGAACATGGATGTTGCTATTAACGGTTCTATCGGTTTGGGTGGAAAGTACAATATCAACAAGTATTGGGCAATCGACCTGGAGGCTCGTACGCACATGATGCCCACGTTCTTTTACACGTCTAAATATACCGGGTCTGAAGAGATCGCGGGACGTTCTTATCAGGACGGGTTGCTTTCCGTGTCGTTGGGAGCTACTTATACTTTCGGGGGCAAGAAGTTTGTTCCTTATGAAAGAAGTACCGCTTTGGAGCGTCAACAGTTGAACGATAAGATTAATTCGCTTGAGAATGAATTGAAAAATACTCAATCTCAGTTGGATGCGGCTAAAGTTGCAGAGGCTGTGGCCAAGAAAGAATTGGCTCTAACCGAGGCCGAGAAAGCTGCGGCGATGGCAGAAGCAGCTAGGAAAGATTTCACGCAGTACGTTGGTTTCACGATCAACAAGAGTGCGGTGAAGGCTGAGCAAATGGTTGTTTTGCAAGCTGTGGCCAATTACATGTCGGCTAATCCTAGCGTGAAGATGAAAGTTGTCGGTTACGCTGATCGGCAGACCGGAACGAAGAATTACAATCTGAAACTTAGCGAGAAACGGGCGAAGACCGTTTACGATTTGTTGGTGAAGAAATTCGGGGTTCCTGCTGATCGGTTGACTTATGTTGGTCTAGGAGACCAAGATCAACCTTTCAAGGATAATATGTATAACCGTTTGGTGATGATCCTGGGAGAAAGATAATATGAAAACCGCCTCGTTTCGAGGCGGTTTTTTTTATTCCTATTTTTGATCTATTTCGATCGGTTTGTAATTTTCTCTTTCCTTGCGATCCGTCGTGGCAGCACAACTGATGCCTCGTTCTTTCATCGCTTTATTTTTCCCGATATGTGTATCCGGGAATTTCTTTTTTTTGCTGAAGAAGGTAGAAATACCTAGGCCTAAAAAAGCGATTCCTACCAACACGGCTATGATTGTAAAATAAATACCTATCATAATTATTCGGTTCATGTTTATACAAATATACTAACAATCCTCCGGTTTCCCAAGTAGCGAGTCGAGTTTTGTCTATTTTTAAGATTGAATGCTTGCGGAAAATAGTTGTTAGGATTACTATGTTAGTTCATTTACCTACTGCAGGTGTTATAAATGTCTTGTGAAAAAGTGTTATTAATCGAACGATTAATGCGATACAAATATACGACAATTTTGTTAATTGAAAAATAATTTATTGAAAATTGTCCATTTTCGTAATCAGAGAGTTATCCTATTGCGTAAAATGGAATTGTGTAAAAAATATGAATACCATTAATCGTTGGATTACTGATAGATTATTTTCGTGTTTCGATAACTAGAAGATTTATTGGAAATAATGAATTCTTCTTTGATTCGATTAGAAAATGGTTAAAACAGAATTTATAGACGTGTTGCTGAATATAATGTAAACAGATTCTTAATGGTTGCAAAGAAGAAAATAGTACAGGGATGTGTACGTGTTTGTCGTTTATGGATGCTTGGATTGATTTTAACCATCTTTTGTTCTGCCGGGCTATATGCCCAGAAAGATGATGAAATTGTCAAGGCATTGGTAAATGCAGGCTTTGAGAATGTCAGCCGGGTCGTATCGGATACGGAAGAAATTATCACTTTTGAAAATTCTGTTTGGAAAGCCGACGGAGAAGGAATCCGTGAAGCTATTAATGTTATCGAGAAATATCCTTTTATTGCGGGAAAGACAAGGAGGGTGATTGTTTTGCAACTGGGGCTTCCTCAAATCTCATTAGTTCTACCGCCATCTGCTCCTGTTGCCGTTCCGGGTACCACAAACTCCGGCTGGTTGTCAACGTATGGGTTGGGCGACGTGTGGAAAGCGGTAAAAAACACTCCCCGGATCAATCGTTCAAGGTGGAAGGTTGACCTTGTCTTTTACCCGCAATTTGCGTTTAGAAATCAGAAATATCGAAGAATATATGATGTTTTGTTGAATTTGTCTCCCGCGCTGGAAATTGCACCGATGAGAGGAATGAAGATCACGGGACAGGTGATTATCCCTGTATTTAATCAGTACGGTGCCAAATACGAGCAAATACGTCCAGGTTTCTTTACGCTCGAACAACATTTTCGCGTACTGAATAATTTTGTCGACCTGACTGCAGGGATTTTTAACCAAGACCGTTGGGGGTTGGATTTGCGCCTGTCTCGTCCGGTTATGACCGAAGGATGGCTAAGTAATTTTGCCGTGGAGGGACGAATCGGTCTAACCGGCTCCTCTTATTTTTATCATTGGAACTGGCATTACGGGCCGGCGAAGTTGATAACATGGAATGTCGGGGGAAGTTATTTCAACCCGATGTTTAACGTGTTGTGTGAGGTCAAAGCCATAAAGTTTCTGGCGGGAGATTACGGGGTGAGGGCTGATATGACACGCCATTTCAAGAGAGCATCGGTCGGGTTTTATATCATGAAGAATAACCGGGGGAACGTGGATGGCGGATTTCATTTCGCAATAGCCCTGCCACCCATGAGGCAAAAGCGAGGGAAATATTTTCGGGTAATGCCCGCCCGGTATTTTGATTTGGAATACAAGGCGGCAGGATTATTCTTTAACGGAAAGTCCTACGAGACAAGGCCCGGAGAAAATAAGGCAATCAATAATTTTAACCCTAAATATATAAAATCGCAGTTAAAAAATTAGAGTGCGGTACGCAAAGTTTCGAACTTAAATAACATGAAAATGAAGAAAGAAGTAAAACATTCAGGAATTGGTATTAATTTAATGCTGTTAATAACAGTGTTTTTCGGATCACTGTTTAGTAGTTGTTACACGAAAGATGATGTTCCCGTGGTTCCACCAACGGTATCAACAGACCCGGCCACGTACACGGTGGATATTACCGTTATTAGTGACAAAGGGGCACTTGAGGGGGTAAGTATCTACCCGATGAACCTGACGACCAATGCGAGTGGTAAGAGTACTTATACACAAACGGGTTCGGGAAATGTAGTGTTTTCGTTAGTGAAAGAAGGATACGAAAATGTTTCCTACACGGTCTCTTTGCCGAAAGCTGCAAATGGCGAGAAAGTTACTGTACCAGCCATATTCTTTATGAAAGCGGTGAAGGTTGAAGAACCGGCTGTTTATAATATATTGGGTAAAGTTTTTGACGGAATAACGAACGAGCCGATTGCGGGTGCAAAGGTAAACGGAACGTTGAGAGGTTCGGATGTTACGCTGGCAGAGAAGACGACGGATGCGGATGGAACTTTCGCTTACACCGAAGTTGCTGAAGTGGGAATTTATGATATCGTGATCACGAAAGAAGGTATGAACGATGTTCGTTATGCCGCAACATTACAGCAAGTGTCTGCTGGACAAGTGTATAATTTTAACTTGGAAGTGCCGATGTACGAGAAAGGAACGGTTGAGGGTAAGACTTACGCGCTTAGTTGCAATATTATAGATACGGATGGAACTCCTTATAATAAGAATGTGACTCTCGTGTACCGGAACAATGACGAGGAGGCTGTTAAGATGCCGGTTAGCTCTGGTTCTTGTATGATATCTGGTTTGAAAACCGGGACTGTTACTATTTTTGTTAAAGTTGCTGATTCTAAATATAATGGTTATGCTATGACGTATGACTTGAGTGCATTTAATATAGGGACAATAATTAATTTACCCGTGTACTTGACTTTGGCTGAAGAAGGGAATGTTTCAGAAGTGGTGCTTCCTGACGAGCCGACAATGATAGATGTGCCAGAGGTTGTGGCTGATCCGGAAGTTGAAACTTCGATTGCCGTGAAAACAGATTTAAATATTCCAGCTGGAGCATTGAAAGAAGAAACGTTAATTACGGCAATTGTGAGAGGTGTGATTGAAAATGCGGTTATTGCTGATGAAACAACTCCTATCACGGACGAGACTCCCGCCAATGCAGCCTTTGTTACTGGCGAATTTTTACCGAACGGTCTTACTTTCGAGAAACCGATTGTCTGGAATGTTGTTAATCCTTTTAAAGAATCCGGCCACGTTTTTGATGAATTGCAAATGCAATACAGTGTAGATGGTAAAGTTTGGAGTGATGTTGAGAATGAGGTGACTTATAAGAATGGGGTGTATTCGACAGAAATTCATCACTTCTCCAGTTATCGTATGGTTGTAACTTCTAAGGTTGATACTGCAACTGCATCACAAGCTTTGACAATGGGCACTATCTTGAACGAGGGGGCTAAACCGATTGCCAAAGGTGAAGGCAAGTTCTCGTATAAAGCTTACAAGGGTTCTGAATACGTGATTTCAGTGGAAGACGCTTTGGCTGCCGCGGGAATCTCTGATGCCAAGATTACGATTATGCTTAAGAAAGCGGTAGAGATGAAGCAAATAGCTGGTATTGATTCGGTTAATATGACCGGAACGAATGATATTGAAATAATCCCGGGTTGGATTTATATCGCTACCGGAAAACAACAATTCGTGACCAAGACGTATACCTTCGGTATTGATGGAAAAGAGGTGAAAGTGGTTGTTCGCGAGGCAAAAGCTGTTGTGATAAGCGGTCGGTCTGAGCTATATGACCAACATCACACTCATGGAGGACATATCACAGAAGGCGGAACTGGTGGTGGAGCCGGCGAATAAGATAAAAACTTGAAATATATGAAATTATAAAATGGGTCGAAAGTAATAACGTAATGAAATTCAACATGATAAAGAAACTACTATTTATTTGTTTATTTTTGTTTAGCTCGTTATTGCTTTCGGCTCAGCTAACATTGGGCACTAGTGGTTTGTTAAACAGTCCGTCGGCAGATATGCAGCCGGATAAGACCGTGATGATAGGCGGGAATTTTTTGAATGATCATATCACACCTGGCGGTTTCCCGTATGACACGTATAATTATTTCTTGAATATCACGTTTTTGCCTTTTTTGGAAGTGGCGTATACCTGTACCTTGTTTAAAGCGACAGATACTTTTGTCCCGGAAAAGAAAGGGAGGTTCGTGAATCAGGATCGGTCTTTCTCGGTGCGTTTACGGTTGCTTCGAGAAAGAAAGTATCTTCCGGCGATCGTGGTAGGGTCTAACGACCTTTACACGCAAAGTGGCGGGGGAAAGATTCTTTCAGAAGGAAGTGGTAATCAATATTTCAGCCGGTTTTATGCGAGTGCTTCGAAATACGTGAGCGTGAGCAAGCTGGAGAAAGTGGGGTTGCATGTGTCATATATGTATAATCGGCGAACTTCTAACCATTTAAACGGTTTTGCGGGAGGAATTAGTTATAGGCCGTCATTTGCCCCGGATTTGAACCTGATCGCTCAATATGATTCGCGTAGTTTTTGTGTCGGGGCCAATTATTTGCTTTTGAGACATCTGTTTATGCAAGTTCTTTTGCAGGATGGTAAATATTTTAGCGGGGGATTGGCATACAAGATTTATTTGAAAGGTAAATAGAGATGACGATGAAATTTATAGAACGTAAAAAGAAATGAAATGAAAATAAAGACTTTATTATTTCTATCCTTGGTTGTGGGGGCATCCTGTTCCGTGAGTGCCCAAACATCGACTCCCAAAGTGAAATATTCGTCTGAAAAATTTAGAGACAATATTTTTATTAGTATCGGTGTCGGTGTGCAAGGCTATTTGAATACGGATAATTTTGATTATGGCTTTGGTAAAGTGATGGAGCCATTAGTTAATTTGTCTGTGGGTAAGTGGGTGGATCCCTGTTGGGGACTTCGGGCACAATTGTCCGGTTGGCAAGCAAAGTTGTACACGGATATTGATCGTTTGAATAATGGTAACGTTTACAACAAATTCCAGCATAAGTATGTCAATTTTAACGTGGATTTCATGTTGAACCTGACAAATTTGTGGCGTCAATATAGTCTTGATAATAAGTGGGATATGACATTGTTTCTCGGTTCGGGTCTGAGTTTTGGAAAGTTTCATAACAAGGATGTGGATGTTGCCATAAACGGGTCTATCGGATTGGGAGGAAAGTATAATATTAATAAATACTGGGCTATTGATTTGGAAGCTCGTACGCATATTATGCCGACTTTTTTCTATACGACGAAATATTCCGGATCCGAAGAGATTGCAGGACGTTCTTATCAGGACGGGTTGCTTTCCGTGGCCTTGGGAGCTACTTATACCTTCGGGGGGAAGAAATTTGTTGCTTATGAAAGAAGTACTGCCTCGGAACGTCAACAGTTGAATGATAAGATTAATTCTCTCGAAAAAGAGTTGAAGAATACTCAATCCCAGTTGGATGCAGCTAAAGTTGCGGAGGCCGTGGCTAAAAAAGAGTTAGCCCGGACAGAAACGGAGAAAGCTGAAGCGATAACAAAAGCAACGGCAGAGGCCGCTAGAAAAGATTTCAGGCAGTACGTGGGTTTCACGATCAACAAGAATGCTGTTACAGCAGAGCAAATGGTCGTTTTACAGGCGGTTGCAAATTATATGTCGGCTAATCCCAACGTGAAAATGAAAGTTGTAGGTTATGCGGATCGACAGAGCGGGAAAGCAAGTTATAATTTGAAAATCAGTGAAAAAAGAGCGAAAGCTGTTTACGATTTGTTGGTTAAGAAATTCAGGGTTCCCGCTGAACGTTTGACCTATATTGGTCTCGGAGATCAAGAACAGCCTTTCAAGGAGGATGTGTATAATCGTTCCGTGATAATTTTAGGTGAAAGATAATAAGATTCGAGAGAAGTAAAAAGAAAAGAGAGGTGTCTAAAGGTCGAATTTAGGCGACCTCTTTTTTCTATATGGCAGTAGAATGGGCCATGAGCGAAAAAAAAGATTAAAAAAGTCTATTTATTGCTTTGTTTTTTTTACCTTTGGGGTGCGAAGTCAAATAAAATTGAGAAACAATGGAAGGATACGAACAAAACGACGGAATGGATACGAACGATAGAGATGAAATCTATTCCAATGCAGTGAAAGCAGGGAAAAGAACTTATTTTTTTGATGTGAAGGCGACCCGTAATAATGATTACTATTTGACGATCACCGAAAGCAAGAAAAAATTTGATAATAATGGAAATCCAAGCTACGAGAAGCATAAGGTGTTCTTGTATAAAGAAGATTTTGATAAGTTTGTCGAGGGCTTAGAAGAGGCTATTGGAGTGGTAAAAGCTGCAATCAATGGCGAACTTCCCGAGAAAGACTTAGACCTGTAAATAGTACTGTAATTAGATATAAAAGCGGAATGCCGGTAAAGGTGTTCCGCTTTTTCGTCTCTGAATTTTGTAGTATCTTTGTACGGATAGAAAGAAGAGAAAAATGGAAAATAAGCCGTTGGCAGAGCGAATGAGGCCGAAGTCTTTAGAAGACTATATCGGGCAGCAACATCTAGTCGGACCGGGAAAGGTGCTTCGGAAAATGATTGATTCCGGGGTGGTATCCTCTTTTATTTTATGGGGACCTCCGGGTGTGGGAAAGACGACATTGGCGATGATTATCGCGGAGCAGTTGAAGCGTCCGTTTTACGCGTTGAGTGCGGTAAATTCCGGGGTGAAGGATGTGCGGGAGGTGATCCAGAAAGCCGAGGGACAGCGTTTTTTTAATACCCCGAACCCGCTTCTCTTTATCGATGAAATTCATCGTTTTTCAAAAGCCCAGCAGGATTCGTTGTTAGCGGCTGTAGAGAAAGGGACGGTGACGCTGATTGGGGCCACGACTGAAAATCCCTCGTTTGAGGTGATTTCTCCTCTTTTGTCCCGTTGTCAGGTGTACGTGTTGAAGTCGCAGGAGAAGAAGGATTTGGAGGATTTAATTGATCGTGCTGTCTCGAAGGATTATTACCTGAGTAAGCGGAATATCACGGTGAAGGAGAAGGATGCCATGATTTCTTATAGTGGGGGAGATGCACGGAAGTTACTGAATATTTTGGAGCTGGTGGTGAATGGATTGGGTGAGGGTGATATCGTGATTGATAACGAGGCGGTACATCGGGAATTGCATGAAAATCCGTTGATGTATGACAAGGACGGGGAGCAGCATTATGATATTGTTTCAGCCATGATCAAGTCGATCCGTGGCGGTGATCCGAATGCGGCGGTTTACTGGATGGCCCGTATGTTGTTGGGGGGAGAAGACCCGAAGTTTATTGCCCGTCGCTTGATTATTTCCGCATCGGAGGATATCGGGTTGGCTAATCCGAATGCACTTTTGATTGCGAACACGTGTTTCGAGGTGGTTCACAAGATTGGGATGCCGGAGGCTCGGATTCCTTTGTCCGAATGCGTGATCTATCTGGCGACTTCGCCCAAGAGTAATTCGGCTTATCTCGCAATTGATGCGGCCATGGATACGGTGAGACATACTGGAAATTCTCCGGTACCATTGCATTTGCGGAATGCCCCGACCAAGTTGATGAAGGATTTGAATTACGGGCAGGATTACAAGTACCCGCATGATTATCCGGGAAATTTCGTGGAACAGCCTTATTTGCCGGAAGAGTTGAAGGAGAAGAAGTTTTATCTGCCACAGCAGAATGCCCAAGAGGTGAAGATTCTGGAACGGTTGAGGGCTTGGTGGAGAAAGTATAGATAAGATAAAAGATAAAAGATAAAGATGGAAAGATTCGGTGATTGCCGATTTAATGATTTAGTGATTATTGAAAACGTTATTCTTGCGCGACAGGAATCACCTAATCTGAAATCTTAAATCACAGAAAGAATCCGGCCTTGTGTGGTTGGGATCTAAAATCTAAAATTTAAATGTAAGATGGATAAGTTGATAAATCAAGAGATGTTTTTTTTGTTGGCGGGACCTTGCGTGATTGAGGGGGAGGAGATGGCGTTGAATATTGCCGAACACGTGAAAAAGGTTACCGATCGGTTGGGGATTCCCTACGTGTTTAAGGGGTCGTTTAAAAAGGCTAATCGCTCGCGGTTGGATTCTTTCACGGGTATCGGTGATGAGAAGGCGTTGAAAATATTGGCTAAGGTAAGAGAAGAGTTTAATATACCGGTGGTCACGGATATCCACACGGAAAGCGATGCGGAAATGGCGGCAGAATACGTGGATGTATTGCAGATTCCGGCTTTCTTGTGTCGGCAGACCGATTTGTTGGTAGCCGCGGCAAAGACCGGGAAGATCGTGAATATCAAAAAAGGACAATTCCTTTCTCCCGAATCGATGAAGTTTGCCGTGGATAAGGTAAGGGAATCCGGGAACGAGCAGGTGATGGTGACAGAACGGGGTACAACTTTCGGATATCAGGATTTGGTCGTGGATTACCGGGGAATTCGTATTATGCAACAGGCTTGCCAGTGTCCGGTTGTTGTGGATGTAACTCATTCATTGCAGCAGCCGAATCAAGCTTCCGGGGTGACTGGGGGACAACCTGCATTGATTGAGACGATTGCTAAAGCGGGTATAGCCGTGGGTGCAGACGGTATTTTTATCGAGACGCATGCTGATCCTCGCTGTGCGAAATCGGACGGGGCGAATATGTTGCAGTTGGATTTGATTGATGGGTTGTTGGAGAGGTTAGTCCGAATAAGAAAGGCATTATAAAGGGGGACGCTAAAAAGTATTTTTCTTCTGAAATGACTACCCCCTTCGACTCCCCCTTACACAGGGGGAGAGCTAGTAAGTGAAGCTTCCTTATACAGGGGAGAAGCTGATCACCAAACAATTTTCCCTCCTTACACAGGAGGGGAAAGAGGTGGTAGTTGGTAAGCTACCTGAGATATTCTTTTTTATTTCAAGACAGCTAGAGCGGCTTTATAATTCGGTTCGTGCCGGAGTTCGGGGACGAGTTCCGTGTAGATAATTTTCCCATTCTCGTCGATGATGATGACGGCTCTGGCCAGTAATCCGGCCATGGGACTGTCTTTGATGGCAACACCGTAGTCTTTCCCGAAAGATTCATTCCGGAAAGCCGATAGGGGAATTAGATTTTTTATTCCCTCGGTTGAGCAGAATCTGGATTGGGCGAACGGGAGATCTTTGGATATTGCCAGAACTACCGTATTTTTCATATCTGCTGCTTTCTCGTTGAATTCTCTTACGGACATGGCGCATGTTTTGGTGTCGAGACTGGGAAAAATGTTTAGTAACACCCGTTTCCCTTTGAAATCGCTTAAAGAGATATCTTTTAATTCCCCGTTCACAAGCGTGAAGTTCGGGGCGGTGTCACCCACTTTAGGGAAGGTGCCATCCAATGTTATTTTGGCTCCTCCTAAAGTAACCGTGGTGACAAGGATTGCTTTTATTAGAAAATTTGTAAGTGCCATAATCTTTTGTTTAAGATTGTTTTTAATGTCGCTTACTCTTCTACGTATATTTCCAGTACTTGTGTTACATCATCCGGGTATAATGTGAGGTTTTTGAAACAAGCGGGAACGAGGACGGTCTCTCCCTTGTTGACAAGAACGGGGTCACATTCGCCGGTGGTGATCGTGAATTTCCCTTGCAAGCACATGTAGATCACGAATGAATCGAGACGTACGTATTCTTTTTCTATATCCCGATCAAATACTAGTAGGTTGGTCGTGAAGTAGGGACATTTCACCAGTTGCACGGATTGGTTGTCATGAGGTGTGTAGTTCACCTTGTGTTGGGGGTGATAGCTGTAATCAATAACATCAGTTGCCAAGTCCGTGTGCAATTCGCGAGTGTTCCCGTTGGCATCTTTCCGGTTGTAATCGTAGATCCGGTACGTGATATCGGAGGTTTGTTGTATTTCGGCAATGAAACATCCTTTCCCGATAGCATGAACGAGTCCGGCAGGAATGAAAAAACTTTCTCCCTTTTTTACTTTCTGCACGTTCAGTAAGTCCATGAGTTTGTTTTGATGCAAGGCTTGCAGGTACGTGTTTTTGTCGATTTCCTGATTGAATCCCAGTACGAGAGAAGCATCTTTCTCGGCGTCGACCATGTACCACATTTCGGTTTTCCCGTAGGCATTATGGCGTTCTTTTGCCGTTTCATCATCGGGATGTACCTGAATGGACAGGTCATCGTTGGCGTCAATGTATTTTATCAGTAATGGAAATTCGATCCCGAATTTTTCATAGACATGATCACCGACAAGCTCTCCCATGTAAACTTCAATTAATTCCTGTAAATCATTGTCCGCGAGGATTCCGTTTGAAACAACCGAAATGTTGTCTTCCACGGCAGATATTTCCCAGCTTTCACCTATCGCTTCCTCGTGTTCGTTACTTTTGTAAGCTAATTTTTCTCCTCCCCATATCTTTTTTTTGAGTATTGGATGGAATTTTAACGGGTATAACATGATTTATTTCTTTATTAGGCATAATTATTGTACAAAGAACAAAGATAGGAATTTTGTGATTGAGGGATTATAGATTTATGAATTAATTTTGTGGGATAAAATAAGGGTTAATGATATAAAAACGGAGTAAAATGAAGAAATTAAGTATGTTGAGTCTCATCGTGGGAGGAGTGTTGCTGGGAGGTTGTAGCGATGATGATAAAGATTTTGTATTAAACACGGAGCGGTTGTCCGGGGTGGATTGGTATTATAATGGCTACAAGGGTGATCAATTTTCGTATGCTAGTCCTGACGTGCTTGAAGTGATGCGTTTTGAAAACAATAAACAGATTATTGGTATCGAATTCAGTGGGCGACGTGATTCGGTTGCCGGTTCGTGGGAAGAGATTGGCGTGAATACGCTTCGAATGGATTGGAATTTTAAGACGGCCGAGACTTGGACAGTTATGGACTGTTCGGGTAAAGCTTTAAAAGTGAATAATGGTTGGGGTGATCGGGAATATCGTAATGATCTTTCTTATCTGGAGAATTTGACGGGAGATGCTTTTTGGGTAAATGAGTTTGATAGTGACGTTCTTAAGACAAGATTAGGTGTTCGTTTGGAAGGAAATAAGAGTATTCGTGAAGGATATGCTTATGCTTTATTGTCAGACGAGACTTCCGGACGTATAAAATTGCAGAGATTGGGGAGTTCTACCTGGGGAGAAAATACCCAACAAAATGTCGGGTATGATAAAAAAGCGAAGCGGGTACGTTTCTCTTGTCGAATCGGAGGAAATTACGTGAAATTTGACGAGTATTTGTCCGCTGATAATTTTCCGGTAGTAAATAAGAACGAGATCGGTATGACCATGGCTAAAACTGAAAATATATGGACTATTGCATGGAAAGATATTCAGGTGGATGATAAGGAAATATGTTATCGTCTGGAAGTGTATGATGAGAAAGAAGAGGGTAATCCTTATTATGTCAGTCAATTGATTGCTTACCCGAAGAATGGTTTCGAGCTTTCCCGGAATTCAGCGGGTGTTATTAATCGATTGAATGACTTGAATCCGGATAAGAAATATAAATTGCGTTTGACCGTTGCCATGTTGGAAGATGGGATTGCTTTTAATAACACCTATGCTCCGAACAATTTGCAAGCGGTTATTTATGTAACTGACGATATCTGGCTGTAAGCAAGCTAATCGAAGATAAAGTCTTTAATCGCTTGTGCCAGTTTTTCCGGCTGTTCGCTATGGATCCAATGACCACAACGTGGGAGTTCGATTAAGCGGGCGGCCGGAAATTGTTTTTGTAGGGTGTCGAGCCCAGTTATAAGATTGGATTGCTCTCCTTTGATGAATAATATTTCTTTGCCGTAGGTTGCGAACGGTAGGTTATCCGGGCAACCGCTGATTTCATCAAAATGTTTACTGACTACCCGGTGATTGATTTTCCATTCGAACCCGGAGGGCGTTTTCTTGATATTTTTCAGGAATAATTGTTGAGAGCGTTCTGTTTTAAAATGTTGTCGGATGGCTTCTTTGACTTCTTCCCGACTACTAAAGCGGGAAAGATCGAAGTTTGCCATGAAATCAATGATCCGGTTGTGACTTCCCCCGTCCCGTTGGGAGTAAGATACGGGAGCGATGTCCACGATGATGGCTTTGTTCACGAGTTCCGGTTTTTTGAGTAATAGGGCCATGACGGTTTTGCCTCCCATGGAATGTCCCACGATATGAGGCCGGACGGGGAGGTGTAAATCTTCAATCAATTCGATGATATCGTTGCTCATGACCTCGTAGTTCATCTCCTCGTCATGGGGGGATTGCCCGTGATTACGAGCATCGGGCAGTATTACCCGGAATTTGTTTTCCAGAATATGAGCGATCGGGAGCCAGTTTTCAGAAGCTCCCCATAGTCCGTGAAGTATGATCAGGGGTGTCCCCTCTCCGATTGTGCGAAAGAATAATTTCATGGTTAGCAATTTGTTTGTGCAAATTTACAAAGAGGAAATGAATAAACAAAAAAGACCGCCCGATCGGGCGGTCTTTTCTTTATTTAAGGCTAATGTACTAGTCTTTCAATTTAGCTAACAAGAACTCTCTGTTCAAGCGAGCGATGTGCTCGATAGAGATACTTTTGGGACATTCTGATTCGCAGGCTCCCGTGTTGGTACAGTTACCGAATCCGAGTTCATCCATTTTAGCAACCATGGCTTTTGCACGACGGGCAGCTTCGATTTTTCCTTGCGGAAGAAGAGCCAGTTGGGAAACCTTGGCAGCCACGAAAAGCATGGCTGAAGAGTTCTTACAAGTAGCGGCACAAGCACCGCAGCCGATACAAGCAGCGGCATCCATCGCCTCGTCAGCAGCCGGTTTAGCGATTGGAATTGCGTTACCGTCAGGTACTCCACCCGTGTTTACTGAAACATATCCACCGGCTTGAAGAATCTTCTCGTAAGCCCCACGATCCACGATCAAGTCTTTGATTACGGGGAAGGCACCACAACGCCACGGTTCGATCGTGATGGTTGCTCCATCTTCGAAACGACGCATGTGTAATTGGCAAGTGGTTACATCATCGTCCGGCCCGTGTGCACGTCCGTCAATGAATAAACTACAGGTTCCGCAGATACCTTCGCGGCAGTCGTGATCGAAAGCCACCGGTTCTTTGTTCTCGCTTACTAGTTGTTCATTCAGAATGTCGAGCATTTCAAGGAATGAGCTACCAGTTGAAATATCATGAATTTTGTAAGTCTCAAACCCACCTTTTGATTTTGCATCTTTTTGACGCCAGATCTTTAGGGTTAGTTCTTTTAATATTTTATCTGCCATAACGATTTTTCATTTAAAGATTATTTATAAGAACGTTGAGCGACCTGAATGTTTTCAAATACAAGCGGTTCCTTGTGTAATTCAGGCTCTTTATTGTCTCCCTTGTATTCCCATACGGAAACATACTGATAATGCTCGTCATCACGTTTTGCTTCACCTTCTTCGGTAACAGATTCCAAGCGGAAGTGACCTCCGCAAGACTCGTTACGATCAAGGGCATCCAATGCCATCAGGTGTGCGATATCGATAAAGTCAGCCACACGTCCGGCTTTTTCAAGCTCGTTGTTCATGGCGGTAAACTCTCCGGTCACGCGCAAATCCTTGTAAAATTCTTCTTTCAACTCGGCGATCATCTTGATAGCTTTCTTCAAGCCCTCGGCCTCACGTGCCATTCCGATATAATCCCACATGATGTGTCCCAACATTTTGTGGAAGTGATCCGGAGATTTCGTTCCTTTGATGTCGTACAATCTACGCAAGTGATCGGTAACGTTCTTTTCAGCAGCGTCGAACTCCGGTGTGTTGGTTTTGATTTTCGGGGTTTGAATATCGTGTGCGAGATAATCTCCGATCGTGTACGGTAAGATAAAATATCCGTCAGCCAAACCTTGCATCAAGGCGGAAGCACCCAAGCGGTTAGCTCCGTGATCAGAGAAGTTACACTCTCCGATAGCGTACAATCCCGGGATCGTGGTCATCAAGTTGTAGTCAACCCAAAGACCTCCCATAGAGTAGTGGATAGCCGGGTAAATCATCATCGGATTGTTGTACGGGTCAACAGCAGTGATCTTTTCGTACATCTGGAACAAGTTTCCGTAGCGTTCTTCGATCGTGTGTCTTCCCAAACGGTCGATAGCGTATTTGAAATCCAGGAATACGGCTTTACCCGTGTTGTTCACACCGAATCCGGCATCGCATCTTTCTTTAGCAGCACGAGAAGCCACGTCACGGGGAACCAAGTTTCCGAATGCCGGGTAACGGCGCTCCAAGTAGAAGTCACGATCTTCATCCGGGATGTCATTGGGGTTCAATGTACCTGCCTGTAATTTCTTCGCATCCTCAAGTTTTTTGGGAACCCAAACACGTCCGTCATTACGTAATGACTCGGACATCAAAGTCAACTTACTTTGTTGGTCTCCGTGTACCGGGATACAAGTCGGGTGGATTTGCACGAAACAAGGATTACCGAACATGGCTCCGCGTTTATATGCTTGCCAAGCGGCACTTCCGTTACATCCCATAGCGTTGGTTGACAAGAAGAACACGTTTCCGTATCCTCCGGTAGCCAGCACAACGGCATGCGCCCCGAAGCGTTCGATCTTTCCGGTAACCAAGTTACGGGCGATAACGCCTCTTGCTTTACCATCCACGATGACTACATCTAGCACTTCGTGGCGGGTATATGATTTGATTTTTCCCTTTTCAATCTGACGGTTCATTGCCCCGTAGCATCCTAACAACAACTGTTGTCCGGTCTGACCGCGGGCATAGAACGTACGACTTACCAATGCTCCTCCGAAAGAACGGTTATCCAGGAGACCGCCGTAATCGCGGGCAAACGGAACACCTTGAGCGACACATTGGTCGATAATGGCGTTACTTACTTCGGCCAAACGGTAAACGTTAGCTTCCCGGGCACGGTAGTCACCACCTTTAATAGTTTCATAAAATAGCCTGTATACAGAGTCATTATCGTTCGTGTAGTTCTTGGCGGCGTTGATACCTCCTTGTGCAGCGATAGAGTGTGCACGACGGGGAGAATCCTGGTAACAGAACGTGGTTACGTTATATCCCAATTCCGCTAAACTGGCTGCGGCTGATCCTCCGGCAAGTCCGGTACCCACGATGATAACATCAAGTTTTCTTTTATTAGCAGGACTAACAACTCCGATATGTGCTTTGTGATTCGACCACTTCTCGGCTAACGGGCCTGCTGGTATTTTAGCATTTAATTCTGTCATAACCTTTTTAATTTTAGATTTTGAATTTTAAATTTTAAATTTAGATCGTTGATTTATGCAATTTAAAATCTACAATCTATAAATTTAAAATTGTTGTTAGTTTGCCAGTCCAAGCATGAAATAAAGCGGGATGATACTGAATCCTGCCGCGATGATAAATGCGAAGATTTTAGCAACACATTCCAGTCTCTTTCTCCAGATTTGGTTGCAGAAACCGATAGATTGGAATGCAGACCAGAAACCGTGAGTTAAGTGTAATCCCAAGAAAATACCTCCCAAGATGTAGAGTAAACAGTAGATGATACTTGATTTAAATAGTCCGGCAACCAAAGCATAGGTGTTTTCCATGGCCGTACCGTCCACGTGAATCTCTGCTAAAAGAGGGTCTCCGGCAAACTTGATTTTCCACCAGAAGTTCCAAAGGTGAACTAACAAGAAGATCAGAACCAAACCTCCCAGGATGTACATGTTTCTGGATGACCAAGTGCAATTGCCTGATTGACTGCGACGATCGTACTTGATGGGACGTGCACCTCTGTTTTGAAGAGTCAGGATAGAAGCCAGCAAAATATGGATAATGAATCCTATGGCAAGAATCGGCTCAACGATTTTAATGATAGGATTCGTAGCCATGAAATGGGCCCCGATGTTAAATAACTCTCCACTATTATCTACAATTAAAAGTAGATTAAGTGCCAAGTGGACGCACAAAAACGCAATAAGAAAAAGTCCTGATAAACTCAGAATGAACTTTTTCCCAATCGACGATGTTAAGAAATTACTCATAATTAGGTCTATTTATTGATAACTATTTAAATTCTTTTCCGGCAACAAAAGTATCTATTTTTCTGTCATTTTAAACGGCTTTATCTATTTTAAATTCATTCTAAATATAAAGAATTTTTTCCGTAATGAAAGTTAGTCCATAAGGTCTATAAGGTCCATAAAGTCTATAAGGTCACGGGTGTCCTTCGGACAGTGTTAATCGGCAGCTTGTGCTGCCGTAGACAAAGCGCCCTGCAGGGGTCTATAGACTTTATAGACCTTATAGACTTTACAGACTTTATGGACTCATTTATTCATCGCCCTGTAAATTATTTCTTGAATTTTTGTACGGATATTATCTTTGATAAGTTTGTCGTTGAACTCGTTGGGGTAAGTGCGATTGGATAAGAATATATAAATTAGCTGGTTGTCCGGGTCGTTCCAGGCGATGGTACCCGTGAAGCCCGTGTGTCCGTAGCTGGTACAGGGAGCTTCTTTGCAGGTAGGGCCGGATTTATTGGGGAGGGTTTCCGGTTTGTCGAATCCGAGTCCTCGTCTGTTTTGTTCAAGGGGGAGTTGTGTTTGTGTGAAAAGGTCGATTGTGGCGGAGTCGATAAAACGTTCTCCCCCGTATGTCCCATTGTTCAAATAGACGCTCATGATTTTGGCCAGATCGTTGGCCGTGGTGAATAATCCGGCATTTCCCGAAATTCCTCCCATGAGTGCGGCGATGGGGTCATGCACGTAGCCGTGTAGTTGGGATTTTCTGAAAATATTATCCTCGTTGGCGGGAATTACCCTGTTCATGTCGAGATTGAAATGGGCGTTGAAAGCCGTGTTATAAGCCCCCAGCTTTTTAAAGAAATGTTTCCGGCAATAAATGTCGAGCGGGGTGGCAGATTGTTCCTCCACGATATCTTTTAATAACACGAATCCGAGGTCGCTGTACGTGTATTTTTTATGTGGCAACAAGTCGGTATTTAACAGAAGGTCGTGTATGGAATCCTGAAAATGCTTGTGGATATAGAAATGGGGTGAAACCAGCAAATAATTTTCACCCCCGGAAAAGTTGAAGGTGCTGTCCCGGTACTTGAAATTCGGGTTGAGATAGAGCCTGTCCCGGAGTTTACGGGTATTTGTTTTCGTGTATTTCGTGGTAAACAAACGTCCTTGCATCTTTTCCCAGTCAATGGCGTGCTGAAAATAGGAAAAAGATGCTTTTAATCCGGCCGTATGCAGGAGTAACTCCCGGATCGTGAGATTTTGCTTGTTCGTGTTTTTGAGTGCGTATGAATATTGAGCGATCGGCGAGTCCAGAGTGATATATTGCTGATCATAAAGCATCATAACGGAAGGGAGAGTGGCCGCGATCTTCGTGATCGAGGCGATGTCGTATATGTCATCGGTCGTGTTCTTCTTTTTTTTGTCGAACGTGTTAAATCCGAACGCCTTATCATAAATAACGTAACCGTCTTTTGCCACTAGGACCTGGCAGCCGGGAGTCGCTTTTTCCTTGATTGCGGCTTGGCAAATGCTGTCAATTTTGAGTAATGTTTGAGAATCCATCCCGCGACTTTCAGGTTGGGAATATCCCAAACGGATTTTCGGGGTTGATAATCCGGTCCCGGCGGGGAAAAAGTAATTGATACTAACCGGGAGTTTACCATTGACAGTAATTCCCCCGAATATGGCTTGTGCGGTACATTGTTGTGCCGGAATATCATGCGAGTAGCTCACGATGATAGCGTCCATCGGGAGATAACTGTACATATCCATCCCGTAAGGAGTTGCGGGATGACAGAAAATGACGTGTTTGCCTTTCAGCTCTTTGACCAGCTTTGTCAATTCCAGTGTTGCCCCGAATTGGCGGGCAGCCGAGTTACGGGCGGCACTGTTGTATAGGATAATGCAATTGTAATCTGATAGCTCCTTGACTAATTTTTGCATCTTTTCTTTTGAAGCTTCCGGGGATATGGAGAAATGGGCGCATGGGGCATATTTTTCCAGCATGTTTTCGAATTCTTTTGCTTTTCTGTCTCCGAAATTCAAGGATGCGATGCGTAGAGTATCTAAATGGGTTAGCGGGAGTAGAAGATCATCGTTTTTTACCAACGTGATCGCTTTCGCGTAAGTTTCTTGTAATAATGCTTTTGCCGAGGGAGAACTCAGGCGTTCCGTGAGCTGGGCCGTATCCACGAGAGTGGAATACGGGAGCACGTATTTCACTTTCGCTTCGAGGACTTTTCTACATTTTTCGTTTATCATTTCTTCCGTGAGAATTTCTTTCCGGATGGCTGATTTTATCTTTTTCACGGTGGCCTCTACATTTTCCGGGAATAACAGAATGTCATTCCCGGCGACAAGAGCTTCAACATCAGCTTCTCCCGGAGGCCTTCCCTTGGTAACTCCTTTCATGTTCATAGCGTCGGTGAAACAAAGTCCGTCGAAATGCAATTTTTCACGTAATAAGCCGGTGACAATACGTTTTGATAAGGATGCGGGTATATTTGTCGTGTCATACGAGGGAACATTCAGGTGAGCGATCATTACTCCCGGTATTCCGGCTTCGAAGAGTTGTTTGAACGGGTATAATTCGACAGTATCAATACGTGCCACGGAATGTCGTATCAGGGGTAAGGCAAAATGTGAATCCGTGTCCGTGTCCCCGTGTCCCGGGAAATGTTTGGCAACAGCCATAACGTGTTGGGATTGCAGTCCTCGCATGTATTGAAGCGTGCGGTTCCCGACCTCTTCCTTTTTCTCCCCGAAAGATCGGATACCGATAACCGGATTTTTAGGATTCACGTTGATATCGGCCACGGGTGCGAAATTCACGTGGATACCCAAGGCCCTGCATTGTTGACCGATGGCTTCTCCTAGGCGGTATATGAGATTCGTGTCCCGGATTGCTCCTAGCAAGGTTTGATTGGGGAATTCCATAGCAGGTTTGATGCGCCAGCCAACCCCGTTTTCCGCGTCCATGCCGATCATGAGGGGAATTCGGGATTTTTGTTGATACTTGTTCGTCATCAGGGCCTGACTTTTCGGGCCGCCTTGGAAAAAAATGATTCCCCCGATATGGTATTTTTCTATTGATGTACCCAGTTGTTTCTCGTAAAGACTGTCTTTGTTACTATAAGCGGCCACCATGATCAATTGCCCGATTTTTTCATCCAGGCTCATGGTGTTCAGTGTAGAATCTACCCATGAGGATTGTGCCCTGCCGGTAAATGGTGCCATGAGAAAACACGATAATCCGAGTAATAGAAGGAGCTTATACATTTTGGTTACAAGTTTAGATGTTGTCGGTTACAGGTTGGTTGGTCTTCTCTAAAGAAAAGTGCGGCAAACTGTATAGATTGCCGCACTTTTTTATTTGTTGTGAAATTATTTCAAAATCTCAGCAATCTTTTGTTTTAATTCTTCACCTCTCAGGTTCTTGGCGATGATTTTGTTGTTCTCGTCCAACAAAACCGTGTGAGGAATTCCACTAACGCTGTACAATTTCGCGGGAGCTGATTTCCAACCTTGCAGGTCAGAACCGTGTTTCCATACTAAACCGTCATCAGCGATAGCTTTAACCCAAGCCTCTTTGTTGTTATCCAAAGAAACACCGAAGATTTCCAATCCTTTCGGGTGGTATTCTTTGTAGATTTCCACTACATGAGGATTCTCGCCACGGCAAGGACCACACCATGAAGCCCAGAAATCGATCAATTTCACTTTACCCTTGATATCATACAAAGAGATAGATTCTCCTTCCGGGGTAGTGATCGTGAAATTCGGTGCGATTTGACCGATAGCGGTGCTTTCTAATTTAGCGATTTGAGCGGCAATAGCTTTTCCTTGAGCGCTTGCTTTCACTTTTTGACCAAGTAAAGCGTATTGTTCTTTCAATTGCTCAACTTCCATCTGACCCATGCCGGATACGATAACGAAAGCGGCAACGTAAGAGTCTGCATTAGCTTTCAGCAATTCATTTTGTTTTGCTTGAACTTCCTCTACAACTTTTTGGAATGCTTCTTGAATAGATTGCATTTTTGCTTGATCTCCAGCTTGATTGGCAGCTTGGAATTCCGGCATCAATTTTTGTTGTTCTTGTTGAATTGTCATATTGAGAGCCGAAATCTGGTCATATATTTTTTGACCTTCGCTACCGGTGATATTCAATCCGCTTTGGCTTGCACTAACAGTTATGTTTGCGTTTTCCAGCATGATCGGAAGTTGGAAACGTTGTCCTTCAACCAACATAAGGGCACCAACAGGTTCGCTTACATTTCCGGTAAATTCAAATGCTCCGTTAACAATGTTTGATTTTGCCAACGTATCAAGTTTGCTGCCGTCATAAGTGGCAAGAATAGCTTTACCGTCGGGCATACCCTCGATAGTTCCGGTTACCTTGTAGCCGTTTTGGGCGTTACATGCTGCAAGCGTCATACCTGCTGCAACGATTGATAAAAAAAGTTTTCTCATGTGTTTTAGTTTTCTAAATATGAAATATGATGTCTTTAATAAATCTTGGCTTTCATAAACCAGATCTCTTTAAAGGCAATGTTTATTCTTAATTTCGCGTATTTTTCCAGAATCTGGTTATTCCGGTGCGTTCCTCTCATTCCAAGATCTACCGCCACTCCCAACATCAATTCCTGACGTTGAAGACGAATTGGGATTTGTGTTCCGATGGCCACTCCATAGGTATTAATATCCGTCGAATTGAATCTAAGATGTGATCTTGTGAAATAGGTTCCTGCCATATATTTATTTCTTTGCCACCAGTAACGTCCACTTACGTTAGGTTGCAAAAATCCTCCAAGAGCTACTTTGTGATAATTTTGATATTCTTTGTTTGTATGGAACTCTTCGTATTGAGACATGTTTTGGAATGTATAATCTCCTGAAAAGAGCCATTTTTTATTAAACTGATAAGAGATCCCTGTCGTTATTCTGAAAGGATAAAATACACTACTATTTTCTGTTGCATCATTATCTACGGGAATCATGGTAGAAGTTGTATTACTTATTTTGTAAGAAACAAAAGTTTGATTTGCATGTAATGGCGTGCCAAAATTAAAGCTTGTACCGATTACAAAATCATGTTTCTTACCAATAGTGAATGGTAATTGGGCGCCTAGGGTAAATAGAGCACTTCCCATCTGGGTGACCGTTTGCGTCTTCATGTAATATCCACTAGTTGCAGGCTGTAAGACTAATGTTAGTCGATCATCGATTCGTCCAAATAAATAAGAAGCATTTACTCCCACTGATAGTCGACCTAATTGATAAGCTAATCCCAGATATACTTCATTCAATCCACCCTCTCCTTCGATATGTTGTATGTAACGCATGGAATAATCTCCTCGTACATTGTTATTATATAATACGTCAAATCCTCGGTTGGATCGTTGAAGAATACCTAGTGACATAAATAGTTTTTTGTATACGCGAAAAGCCATCGTAACTTCTCCATTTTGGGCAACTTTATAAGTTGAATGTGTTTTGTTTGACGAGATGTCAACGTATTCTCCTGTGGCTCCGGTTTGAAAATAAAACCGAACAGAATCCAATGCCGTATAAGAAGCCGGATTTAAAAAGTTGATATTGTAATTATCCCGCATTGCGGCAGATACTCCTCCCATACCCGTAAACGCTCCGTAATTGTCTGGTAATAATCCGAATCCCTCTTTTGAATAGGGAGTTCCTGAATTATTTTGTCCAAAAGAACTGATTGTTATCAATAAAATAATGATACATGCTAATAACTTTCTCATAAGTTTCATTTTTGACCCTACGTAATAATTCGTTTACTTGTAATTGCTATAATATATACTGAATACTGGTAACTCTTCGAAGATAACCCGTTGGAATTTATTATAGACATCTCCGGCAAATATTTGATAACCGTTCCATGGAGAATAAATATATCCTGGCAAACCGATCAATAAATAAATATCTCGATCTAAAGGTTGGAGTCCTTCCACTTGTTGCATGTAAAAATCCGTGAGGTCAATAGTATATTTCTTGCTATCACGATCTAATATGTTTTGAGAAAGAATTCCATATATAGTATTGTTAGAATAGTCTGACAATACTTGTTTTACATAGTTATCACTGCTGACAACATATACACTTAATAGTTGTGGTTCTGGAATATTTTCCCATATATCCGTGTTCGGCTTCAATTCGATCTCGGCTTTCACGATTGTTTGATACTTGATAGACTCTATGATAGATGGTACTTTCATTTTTAACATGAATCCATTCATTCCCTCTATAACGGCCATGTTTTCTTTTTGGAAAGGTATAGAGTCTCTGAATGTTGCATCTTTGATCGCTTTGAATTTTGCAGATTCTGTATGTTTATATTTTATATTTGTATAGGCATAACTAGATCCTGAGGATGTTGGAAAGCTGAAATACAATCCTTCTTTTGCACCGATGTGGTAATAACATCTGAGTTCTATCCCTGAAGCTGTAAGAGATGTAAGTAATGAATTGTCGTCTCTCGGAACAATGGCTAATCCTTTAAGATAGTCCATAAATTTGTAACCGTCTTCAAACATAGGGTCACGGGATCGCATACGATCAAATAAATTTTGACCGATCGTGTCATTTATTTTGAAATACAATTCTCTTGTATAACTATCTTGTTGGGGATAGATGGTTAGGGTCGATAGTTTCTTGTACCACGGTAAGGAATCTATATTACAAAATATGGGGTTATCTATGTCATAAACCATGTGTTCAGCCAATTGATATAAATCAAAAGTCTGGTAACTGGTTGTATCACCTGCTAGTGTTACGGGATTGGGAATCTTTAACGTTAGAGAGTCAAACATACAGTTCGATTCCCACGTAACACTTGTCGCAAAACCAGTAGGAGTTACTTGAAAATAAGGTGTTGCTTTGGTTTCCCCTGTATAATAATCTTGAATATTTCCCATTGTAAGCAAGAATGCACTTGTGGATGACAGGGCGGACGTCGGAAACGAATCTAACTTGATTGTTGAAGTTTCATCCAGTATAAAACGTTTAACTTCTACATAACGATCATTGGGAATTAAATTATCTCCAATCGTTGTAAGATCATTGTCACACGCATATAATGATAACAAAAAAATAGCGATAAAGAATACTCTCATGTTTCTTGATTTTGTTTTATAACAAGATGCGAAGGTATAACTATTTTCTAAAAAATCGATATTTGGACTTGTATTTTATCTAATGAGAGGTTAAAAAAAAAGAATGCGTGACATTTCTGTCATTGTTTTGTTGGATTTCATAATAAAATATGTAGTTTTGCCTTTCGAATCAGAAAAAGCATTATTAGAATATTGCAAATATAAAATAATCAAGTAGGAAAAAGTATGAGAACATTTAGTTTATTAGTACTAGCCATTTTAGGGTTTGCTTTTGTCGCTTGTGATGATGATGATCATTTGGGTGACTGGGCAAAAGCTCCTGAATTTAGTGGTAGATTGCGAAATCAGGCGGTATCGTTTACGATAGGTGATTACGCTTACGTAGGATTGGGGTTTGGAGTCGATTTAGCTGAATATAAGGACTTTAAAAAGTATAATTTAAAAGAAGGTACTTGGAGTGATGTTCCTGATAACTTCCCAGGTAAAGGGCGTCATGGTGCAGTTGCATTTGTTGCACAAAAGGGAGGGAAGACCTATGCTTATGTAGGATTAGGTTATATCTCTTCAATGAATACAACGGAAGGTAATCGTCCTAAGGAGTATTTGGATGATTTTTATCGCTTTGATCCTGAAACTGAAACTTGGGAAAAAGTAGCCGATTTCCCTGGTGAAGCTCGTCGAGATGCAGTCGCTTTCACATTAGATAATTATGGATACGTGGGAACAGGGCGTGCTGATAAGGCATTACTTTTTAAAGATTTTTACTGCTATGATCCTGAAAATGATTCTTGGTCAGGAGATTTAGGATTTAAAGGAGATCAAAAATATGGTGCATCAGCTTTTGTTGTTGGTGGTGCTGCTTATGTATGTTTGGGAGCAAAGGGGTCTGGATATGCCTACGATAATATAAAGTGTACCCCACTTGGTGGAGGTAAGGTTGCTTGGGAGGAAATGCAAGCTCTAACTGATAAGCCTGGAGTGAAACAGGATAAGGATTATGGTCGAATCCCAAGAGCTTTTGCTGTTTCTTTTGTTTCTAATAAAGGGAAAGATGCTGATTACTATGCTTATATTGCAACCGGGTATGGGGGAACTGCTATCCAAACAGTATGGAAATATAATCACAAAAAAGACCAATGGCATCAGATGGAGGATTTAGCTCCATCCGCAGGTACTGTTTGTGGGGCTGTTTCTTTTGTTGCTGATGGTTACGGATATTATACTACGGGAGGAGTTAGCCCTGATCCTATAGATGCTTCTTCTAGTTCTTCAGTAAGATATTTTTCTAATTCTACTTGGAAGTTTATTCCGGATGTGAAAGAAACGCGTAGAAACGACTATTAATTCTTATATAAAGAGTTTCTATGAAATATAGGAGGAGTCTTACCGACTCCTCTTTTTTTGGGATTGATTTGTAGCCGTAGAGAAATAAATGAAATAGTTCGATTCTGTGAATGGATTATGATGTGATTTTCTTAGAATATTTTGAAGTGACAGAGTACTACATTCCTCCACTGTAAATGAAAATATAGGAAGTCTTAAGTCATTCGATCTTTTGGATATGATTTCGGCTAGGAGATAGAAGTAACAGAGAGGAAAAAATCACTCTTCCCGGAGCTTTTAGATGAATACTCGGGGGATAGGATTATTCCAGTTTTATTTGTTGATTATTTATCTGAATTTTTACATGATAAGAGACTATCAAGTATAATCCAAAAGTTGATCTAAGGTTTATGATACTTCATCCTTCTTTAATTATCTTATCTTGTTGTTATATGGTAGTGGGATGCTATTTCTATACCCGAAAAATAATTGAATAGAGATCGTCGAGTCTTAAATATATGATGAGGGGATATTGTTGTGATGAAATTCTTGCGTATTTTCGATGGAAATAGAACATCCTATCTTCTTGTTTTCTTCCCTCTGACTATTTTTGAAGGATAGTTCATGCTGCTGGAATCTATGATTATTATTAGAAAACAAAAGTCAACAATTCCAGAATGGATTCATTGACTTTTGCGTGACAAGTTTATTTAAAAGCTAATTAATAATGAACTTTGAGAGATGAAACTCGGTTGTTTCGATTGAGCTTTTATATATTTTATTATTCAAAGGTTTTTATAGATGAAATTCGATCGTTCCAATTAATTCCTTTTTTTACCTTATAATCATGAAAATTCCTAACTTTGCAATAATAGCGATAACCAGATTCCTCACTGATGATGCCATTAATTGTAAATGTTATAGATTGGGCTTTATAATCAGGATTTCTGAAAAATGTTATTCCGCCCCTAGCAGAATATATCAGATTGCGAGCACCTGCTGTAAATGATGATATCATGTCATCCATGGCATAAGCTTTAAGGTGTGGGATTGCAACAGGAGAATTAAGTAATACTTTTCTTCCTTGGCGTTGAGTGTTGTAGTCTGCATGTTCGTATATGTAGATTTCGTATGAATAGCCAAATGATCTGGAAATTGCATTCTTATTTTTAAGTCCTTTAGATTGTTTATTTATCTCCAGTTCTTCATAAGAATCGTAATATTCAATATCTCCATTGGGAGCAACATAAGTTGCTAGCTCCGGCAACTCTTGAATTCTATCATAAACGGCTGCAACTTTTTCATCTTCAAGAATCATCAGCGTGTCGTTCTCCATATAGAAAGGTGAAGAATAAGATTCCCCTTTGTAGGTGAAATCGAAGGTTTCTCTTAACGGGGTAACTTGCTCCCCATTTGTTAAGTTTTCTACTTGTGCAAGTTCTAGGTCCGAGTTTTGACATGCAGCGAATAGGATGCTGATAAATAGAGCTGCAAAAAATGTAATTTTTCTCATAAATTTTAGATTTTGTTGATTAAATATTGATTCCGGTATAGAAACACAAATGAGTTATTCGTGTGAAGATTACGGTTTTTTCTTCAAATGTCTGATTTTCTCTTGTTTTCACCTCTCTTTCTTGAAAAAATAAGATTACCTACTAAAGTTGGAATAGATTCTCGTTTTTTCTTTTATTTCAATTAGTATTTGTTACTTTTGTAAATGTATGATAATAAATAGTCGAATAATAGGCTCAGTTGTGGCAAAATTGTTCTATTTTTCACGTGTTTTAGTTTGTTTAATATGATAAATATGTTATAGTAATTCCCCTGTATATGAAGAAACGCATTGGAATTAACTGGATTGTTGCGGTGATCGCAATTCTTGGAGTGCTTGCCTGGCAAGTCGTTTCAATCGTGAAGTTGTATCAATTCCAAAATGATAAGTTTATTTCGAGAGTGAATCATAAAGTTACTCGTGTCATAAACGAATTGAATTTATTATCCGCACAGAAACCAACGGCGGTGTCGATTGATCGTGCAATACATTGTTTGACGGTTGCAAAAGGGGGGAAGATCAAGAAGTGTTCGATTCAAGGAGAGGAAGATTTAGCCGAGGCCGAACTTCGGGCGCTGTATGATATTCGTGACACGGCACTTTGGTCGTTGGATAAATTGTATACCATGCTTCGGCAAAAGATGAAAATAGAAGAAAAGAGCTTTCCTGCCGTGATTTATTTGTCAGATAGTCTTGGAAACGGAATCGACCGTTTTGAAGTAGGGCATATATATTCTTGGTTAACGATTGAAGCTGACTCGGTTAAATTGGGCTTTTCAGAAAAACATGTGCTAAAAATGGAGTTTATGTTTCCGCTGCACCTGTTTTGGAAGCGATCGAAAGCTTCTTTTAGCATTTTGTTTATCTTCTTGATTTTGTTGGTTGTATGTATCGTGATTTTGACACGTAAAATTAGCCGGGATAAAAAGCGTACAATCGGGCAACATCTTTTCCTGAACACGGTCATGCATAATTTACGATCTCCCTTGGACTACATGAGCGTGGCCCGAGGTATTATTTACAAGGAGTGCGGGGGGATGATGAAGGAAAAGCACCGGCAATTACTAGAGGGTGTAGGTGAGAGACAAGACGATATGGGTAATGCGATTACCCGTTTGTTAACTCTATCGGATATTTTTCACAGAATTGAGATTTACCCTCGAATGATTCATTTGAAAGAAATGTTCGAGAAGTTGTCCGTGTTGAATTTCGTACAAGTTCCGTTGGGTAAACACGTGAAAATTAATATCTGTTGCGATATGAAGAATCCGGAGATATCGGCCGATCCGGTTTATTTACCCGTGGTTTTCGAGAACCTGATCGGGAATGCAATAAAGTATTCGGGAGAGAGTGTAACGATAGACATAACTTGTCAGGAACGGGGAAAATGGGTTGAGATCCGGGTGAAGGATAACGGGCTGGGGATTTCACCTAAGGGATTAAAACATATTTTCGAGATTTATTATCGTGATCCTTCCGTGCGGGAAGATCGTTCGAGGAAAGGGTTTGGCATCGGATTGTCTTTCGTGCATTCTGCCGTGAAAGCTCATCACGGGAACGTGAGTGTTAATAGTGTTGTAAATGAAGGAACCGAGTTTATTATTATTTTACCTTGTGAACAATGGGAAAGAAAGTGGATATTTTGTACGCGGAAGATGACGAACGAACTGCCAGAATGGTGAAGGATTCGTTGGAAGAACATGAATTTCAGGTTCGGGTCGTTTATGATGGGGTGAGAGCGTGGGATGTCTTTCGCTATAATCCTCCGGATTTATTATTGGTAGACTTGGAGATTCCCGGAAAAGACGGGTTAGAGCTCGTGGAATGCGTCAGGAAAATAAACGAGCGAGTTCCTATCATTTTTTACAGTTCGCACATGGATGTTGCGAAGGAATTGGAGGCGATAAAATTGGGAGCAGATGATTGTATCCGGAAGGGAGTTCCCGTGGAATTTTTAATAGCAAAACTGAACAACGTCTACCGTCGGGTTGTACGGGATGATGGCAATCATCAGGTTTATTTCTTATCGGAGATGACAAAGTTTAATGCTGTCGCTGGTCTGTTGACGATGGACGGGCAAATGATACTTCTGAAAACGATGGATGCTCGTCTATTGCATTTGCTTTGTGTTAAAATGCATGAGGTGGCGGGGTATGAGTATCTGATCCGTGGATTGTGGGGAAATTTCGAGTATAAAGAGAAAGGAAATGCGCTAAGAAAAGGTATTATTAAATTGAAGAAAATATTGGAACCGGATACTTCCTTGTTTCTCTCAAATACTTTCGGGGAAGGGTATGTTTTGTCTTCTAGTGAATTTTAGTAAAAGCGTGTCAAGGAAAATATTTTGATGCTTAAAGGAAGATGGAATATATTTAATATGTACTCCATCTTGATTTTCATCTTCGTTTATTTTGTCTCGATTCTATGTTGATAGAAAATAGATAGAAGCTAGATAGAATGAAGATGGGAGCTAGAGTAACAGAAAGCCCAAAGAAGTAGATATGATATTTTCAGGTGTGGTTCGAAAACCTTTAATGATATGCCTGTTGTAAGATGTATTAAATCAATACTAAGGCTTACATCTCTTCGTTATGTTTTCGTTATAGTAAGGATAAACTTCCCTACATAGGAACGAAGGGATAACGAAAAGATAACGGAGAGATAACGAAGAGATGTAAGCCTTGGTATTGAGGAAATTATAACCTATTGATCTCTTCGAGAGAGAGTCCGGTCATTTTAGCGATAGCCTCCGGAGCCAGGCCAAATGATTTCATGTTTCGGGCAATTTGCTGTTTTTCTTCCGCTTTTCCTTTTTCCATACCTTTTTCCATACCTTCCTCCATGCCTTTCTCCATACCTTTCTCCCATGCTGTGTCACGCTCTTTGCGCCAGCAAGATCAGAGGGCAAGACAATAGAGCCGCCTCCTACAAGGATAACATCAACATCATCAGCAGAGACCTTCATCGCATCAATAGAATCTTCACAAAGAGTACGGATCGCATCCATGGCCTTTTGGGCAAATTCCTCATCAATCTGAGAAACCAAGGCCGGATTTCCCAGATCAGCCATTCCAAGGCGGACTGCAATATCTGTGGCGGTACAAATATCTCCGCCAAAGCACAGGGCTTTTTCGGTGATCTGATAGCCCACAGAATCAGGTCCAACCGTTACAGTGCCATCTTCTTTCTGACGAACAATAGAACCCCCGCCAAGGCCGATGGAAACGACATCCGGCATCCGGAAATTGGTGCGCACACCGCCAATTGTGACCGCAACGCCGGATTCTCTGGGAAAACCGTTCTGGATCACGCCCAGGTCAGTGGTTGTACCGCCCACATCGATCACAATGGCATTTTTCAACTGGCTCAGATAGCAGGCGCCACGAATGGAATTAGTAGGACCACAGGCAATCGTCAGAATGGGATAGCGGCGGGCGTACTCCATGGTCATGAGGGTGCCGTCGTTTTGGGACAAATAGACCTGAGCGTTGGTCACGCCTTCATTGACCAGTGACTGGGCAAAGCCTTCCGTAAAGGTCTGTGCGACTTT